>Ga0114995_10000783_pt1 | contig 22278 bp, 18 predicted proteins | sample ArcticOcean_MG_C_11_FD_87038 | JGI IMG/M metagenome (GOLD analysis project Ga0114995, IMG submission 87038) | Marine microbial communities from western Arctic Ocean - ArcticOcean_MG_CB2_154 | ecosystem: Environmental > Aquatic > Marine > Oceanic | place: Arctic Ocean: Canada Basin | collected... | reverse complement strand
CCTTGTTTTTCTCCATTAGATCCAATAAGCATAACTTCGCTGGCTCTAATTTTTTCGTTAATAGGTGTGATATTTTTTTTCTGAGAAGCTATGAGGGTACCTTTAGAGAATTGGAACAGATATAAACATTAAGTATTAAATATAATGTTATGTATTTGTGATGGTTTGATGTTTATCATTTTGTGATGCTGATTTTATACTAATTAACCTATTACGCAATAAAATTTTACCTAGGGCTGAAGAATAAGATGATTCCAACTATCATCACTTTTTTCATAGACTTCTCTTTTATTTAATCGTGACTCATGCCCTTCCCAGAATTCAAAATAGTAAGGAGTAAATGAATAACCTCCCCAAAATTCTGGACATTTCTTTAAGTCATCATTTTTTAAAGATTTATTATAATTTTCTTTAACTTGGTTATAAGAATCTATTGGCTTTGATTGGTTAGATGAAATAGCTAAAGCATTTTTTTCTTCTGATCTATCAAAAAAATAGTTTTGATTATATTCATCTGTCGTTCTTTTTATTTTAGCCCTCATTCTAATCTGGAGATTAATACTAGGCCAATATACTAATGCAGCTATTTGATCATGAGAACTAAAACTAGATGCTTTTGGAGAGTCATAGTTACTAAAAAATATAAATTCATCATTTGAAATAAATTTAAGATTTACGTATCTAGAATCAACCTCACTTATCTCCTTGTTGTATGAAGAAATTGAAATAGCTTCGATACCTTTTTGACCTGCATCAACAGCCTCATCATATTTCTCTTTTAAAAGTTGATAAGGTGTTTCTTGATTAATGTTATTAAATTCGATCATCGTATTAAAAATTTAAAAATTAATTATATACCCCTTATTACCAATCAAGAACTTTAAAAACTAAACCTATAAACAAAAAAAAGCTGCATAATGCAGCTTCTTATATCTATTTAATTTTTTAAAAGTTGATAAACCTATTTATCGCAGGCCAAAGACATTGGCTTCGTTTTGATACTTTTTTAATTTAGCCCTGCCGATCCAACCTCGATAACCGAGCGATGGCATTAAGCTGATAGCGTATCAAAATGATCTAGTTGGTTGTTCTTCCGTAAATATCTTCCAGCCTTTCTATATCATCTTCACCCAAATAGCTACCAGATTGCACTTCCACTAAATGCAAAGGTGAACCCGTTTCATTAGCTAGACAATGCACCGCGCCCAATGGAATATAGATAGAATCATTGGCGAAGAGTTGATGATCAACTCCATCAACATGGACCTTAGCGGTACCTTCTACAACAACCCAGTGCTCTGCACGGTGTTTGTGGCGTTGTAAGCTTAAGCGCCCACCAGGGTTTACCGTAATGCGCTTCACCTGGTAGTTAGGGCCTGAATCAATACTTTCGTAACTACCCCATGGTCGGAAGACTTCTCTTTGGTGTGTTAGTTCATCACGGCCCTGTAGCTGCGCAACCAAGTCTTTCACTTGTTGCGCTTGGTCTAGTGGTGCGACAAGCACGGCATCTTTCGTTTCAATCACTGAAAGCCCTTCAACACCCAGCACTGCAACCAATCTGCTGTCAGCATTAACCAAGCAGTTCTGGATATTTAAGGAGATCACATCGCCCTGAAGAACGTTACCCTCACCATCTCTATTATTGATTTTCCACAAGGCCTGTAAGTCGCCTACATCATTCCAACCACAGTCTACTGGCACTACCACAGCCTTTTGTGTGTGTTCCATAATGGCGTAATCTAGGGAGATGCCCTCACATTGAGCAAACTCTTGTTCAGATAGCCGAATAAAATCTAGATCTTTGGTGGCAGATTTAATAGTAAGCCTGCAGTGATGCAATAATTCAGCACAATACAATGAAGCCTCTTTAATCAACACACTAGGCCGCACAATAAAAATACCACTGTTCCACAGGTAGTTACCCTGCTCTAAATAGGTTTTCGCTGTGGTTTCATCAGGTTTTTCTACAAATTCATTAACTGCAAAACAGGCAGAAGTAGACCCAACATTAGACCCATAGCGAATGTATCCATAGCCAGTACACGCAAAACCGGGTTTAATACCCAAGGTCACTAAATTGCCTAGGAGCGCTAACTCATGAGCATTAACCAATGCACGACGAAAGCTTTTTTCATCGGCAATAGCATGATCAGCGGAAAGCACTAGCATGGGTTCATCCGTACCAGCTTCAACCAACCGTAAAGCCGCCAAAATAACCGCAGGAGCGGTGTTGCGGCCTATTGGCTCCAACACTATCTCAGCATCAATGTTAGCTGCACGACACTGTTCAGCAGCCAAAAACCGATGATCCTGATTGCAAATAAGCTGACTATAGCCAAGCCCTAATCCAGATAACCTAGAAAACGTTTGTTGCAGCATGGTATGCCCATGCTCATTATCCACAAGTTGCTGATATTGTTTAGGAAACGACGCACGAGACAACGGCCATAAACGACTTCCCACACCACCAGCCATTACCACTGGGTTAAAACACTTATCCATATCTAAAATCTCACCCACGAAGCTCATCCAAATGACCCAAAAACCATTCATAAGTCATGCCAAGCCCTTTTTCCAATTCCACAGAATACTCCCATCCCAATGAACCAAGTCGACTCACATCCATTAACTTACGTGGTGTACCGTCTGGTTTTGATGTATCAAATTCTATATTGCCCTCAAAACCCACCACTTTAGCCATCATGGTAGACAATTCTGCGATTGTTACATCGCGTCCTGTACCCACGTTAATATGCGAACACATGGGGTTCGGTACCGCGGCAACAAACTGAGCATGCGGTAAGTTCATCACATGAATACAGGCTGCGGCCATATCATTAACATGCAGAAATTCGCGCATAGGTTTACCTGTACCCCACACCACAACCTTATCTGAAGCATCTAGCTTTGCCTCGTGAAAGCGTCGCATCATAGCGGGGATCACATGGGAGTTTTGCGGATGAAAATTATCATTGTCACCGTACAAGTTAGTAGGCATCACGCACCGATAATTCACACCATATTGCCGATTATAAGATTCACACATTTTAATACCAGCGATTTTAGCAATGGCATACGGTTCATTAGTAGGTTCAAGTGTGCCCGTGAGCAAACAATCTTCTCTCATAGGCTGTTTTGCAAGCTGAGGATAAATACAAGAACTCCCTAGAAATAGCAGCTTGTTAACCCCTGCCCTAAAAGCGGCCTGAATAACATTTGACTGTATAGCCAAATTATCTGCAATAAATTCCGCTGGATAGATATTATTGGCATGAATGCCTCCAACCTTGGCTGCTGCAAGATAGATCTGATCTGGCTTATGCAGTTGCATATAGGTTTGCACAGCCGCACCATCCGTGAGATCGAGTTCAGATCTAGGCGCTAACAATAATGTAACATCTAGCTGCTTAGACAACTGACGCACTATGGCAGAACCCACCATACCCGTGTTTCCCGCTACAAAAATACGTGCAGCCATGTTCAGTTTTCCCGAGCTACAGGCACATGATACCCATGAGACTTAAGTAACGATTTTTGTCGAGCTTGATCCAAATCATGAGCCACCATTTCTGCACACATTTCTTCTACAGTAATTTCTGGTACCCAACCCAACAGCTCTTTAGCCTTACTAGGATCACCTAACAATGTCTCTACCTCTGCTGGGCGGAAATAGCGTGGGTTAACACGGATTACCACATCACCTTCAGAAAGAGCGGGAGCCAAATCACCCGTAATGGATGACACCACTGCAATTTCGTCAATCCCTGCACCCTGAAAGTCTAGTTCCACACCCAGCTCAAGGGCAGACAAACGCACAAATGCACGTACAGAGATCTGATTGCCCGTGGCTATTACAAAATCATCTGGCTGGTCTTGCTGCAGCATCATCCATTGCATACGCACATAATCTTTAGCATGTCCCCAATCACGCAATGCATCCATATTTCCCAAAGACAAGCAGGAGTCTAAACCCTGAGCAATATTAGCCAGCCCACGAGTAATTTTCCGTGTTACAAAGGTTTCACCACGGCGCATCGATTCGTGATTAAACAAAATGCCATTACAGGCATACATACCATACGATTCACGATAGTTAACCGTAATCCAATAAGCATACATTTTTGCAACTGCATAAGGAGAGCGCGGGTAGAAAGGTGTTGTTTCCCGTTGGGGCGTTTCTTGGACCAAACCAAATAATTCAGAAGTAGATGCTTGATAAAAACGAGTTTTCTTTTCCAGCCCCAAAAAACGAATAGCCTCAAGTATACGCAGCGTACCCAAACCATCCACATCTGCTGTGTACTCTGGCGCTTCAAAAGAGACTGCAACATGAGATTGAGCTGCTAAATTATAAATCTCGTCTGGCTGTATTTCTTTAATCAAGCGGGTGAGATTTGATGAATCAGACAAGTCGCCATAGTGGAGATGGAAGCGATTGTCATGCACCGATGGGTCTTCATAGATATGGTCAATACGCTCGGTATTAAAGGAGGAGGAACGGCGTTTGATGCCGTGAACTACATAGCCCTTTTCTAAAAGAAACTCAGCTAAGTAGGAGCCATCTTGGCCTGTAACGCCGGTAATTAGTGCAGTTTTCATGTTAATCCGTAATTAAAAGTAGTTTGATTAGAATTGTAATTGATTTTATTCGCTCTGCCGAGCAATAGAGCCCTATATTCCTCTAACATTGCTTGAATAGCCTCAATAAATTGGGGATAACTTATACCAGTGGTAGGCAACTCCAGTGAACTAAAAAGATCTACTCATTTCCCCAAATAGATCATACTACTTTCAAAGGGCTAATGAGCCTATAGCTAACTCACTATGTTCGGGTCTAATGTAACTGGGCACTTTCATGAGAGACAATATAGTCAATTATAGAAGTGTTAATTATGATGCAATAGCCTACAAGCCATCTGCACTACTCACCAGTTTTCAATGCCCCCCGCCCTTCACTATAACCAAAATCCCACGCCAGATAATCCACAAATCCAGCATCAGCAACCCAAACGAAGAGCGTTTCAAATACTGTTCAACATACTCATATTCATAAATCGGATTACCCATTTCCGGTGTTCCCTTGTTCACATGCCCTAACCCCAACAAACCACCCCGTAAAAGAAATCGGGTGACATTGCCTTGAGCGCGATCACGGTCGTAATGTAATACTGATAAAGGGCGCGGACCAACAATACTCATATCGCCTTTTAGCACGCTGTAAAACTGTGGCAGCTCATCAAGATAGAACCTCTTAACAAACCCGCCCATATGCGTCCGGCTGTCTGGCGTCCACTCAGCCGAATATGCTATCCAGTCATGGTTCTTAGCTCCTTCAGGGTCAATATACCTAGTCTTAATAAGTCGTATTTTATACTTGGGAATAATCTTCCCCCCACTAACTGCATTGTAATAAAAGAACATCGGACCTTTGTTTTCAGGAATAATTATGCCCTCAATCACATATGCTATTTTCAACAAAAGCAGAATAGGTGCTGTGACGAACAGCATAGTAATAGCCACTACCTTATCAAAAAACCACTTGAAAAATCGCGCTTCTAAAGGTTTGTCGAATTTAAAAATATATCCATATTTTTGTCTAACCTCTTTTGATGGCGCCTTGTAAGGAAAAGCTTCTTTAGGGTCGGAAGTATTTGTCATTGCATTCAACTCACTTGTATTAATTTTAATTTTATATTTATATTTATATTTATATTTATATTTATATTTATATTTATATTTATATTTATATTTATATTTATAATTCAGTAAAACACCGAAAATAAACTTCGAGAAGAGCAAAGGAGTCCACACTTCCAATCAAAAAAATCGACCTATGAATTTACTAATTCAAAAAAAATTTAGTCAAATCAACGCTCGCAGCATTCGCCACATCACCAGGCAGCTTTGGCGAATAACACAGATTTTTTCAGTTTAAAAACCTAGGACATCATGGGATATATTTACCAGGGTTTTAAAAAAACGTGGTGAAGAAGGTGTATTAATCAACAATCGTATATTGTTTATATAGCGTCCTGTGATACTTTATAAAAAGGATCATTTCACTAATCATTTTTTCATAGCCCGGAATAGCATAATCAATCTCTTTACGCGTATCTAAAAAAGACTTATTAGTCACTTTTCCTTCAACGCTTTCAATCTCTATTTCTTTGTTTGTATATTTTTTAAATAGCATCAAAAGCTTATATTTATTGATTGGGATGCCATTCGTAATATGATACAAGCCTTGGATATCCTTTTCTATTACCCACTCCACAGCTTTCGCTAATTCTAAAGTTGTAACGCCTGACCAATAAGACTTGGTAAAACCTTTAATCCTGCCTTCTTGAGACATAAACCAATGAAACAGTTCTTCGCCTTCTTTAATTTCAGGGCCAACAACAGAAGTCCTGAGCGTCACATGCGGCGATTCAGTCACTTCACCCAAAGCCTTGGTTCTTCCATAAGTGTCATCGGCATCTCGAATATCATCTTCAGTATATGAGCCTTTTTTACCAGAAAAGACACAGTCCGTCGAAATATGTACTAACTTTGCATCAAGAGTATTGGCTATGCTTTTTAAGTGTTGAGGAATGTATGCATTAAGAAAGATGGCATTTTCTGGGTCACGATTTGCTTCAGCAATCAAAACTCCCATACAGTTCACAATAACATCTGGGTTGGTGTCTACTATAACTTTTTCCAGAAAGTGCTCGTCTCTTGCATCTAGCAATACAGTGTCATCCGAAATTTTTCTCTGGTGAGCGAAACTAGACACTACAAAGTTTTTATTCGCTTTTAACCGTAAGTATACTTGGTGACCAATTAAGCCTGTAGCTCCAAGGATGAGTATCTTCTTCATTATATCGTTTTATGCCAAACAGTGCGGTTGACATAGTCCGTATAAGAAAGAATGATTCTCAATACCTTCTTTGAAACGTTATCAACATTATAATCAGCAACAATTTTCATCTGTCGTTTGTTGCGATCATGTTGTTTTGTGATCACTTCAATTGATTCAATCACGCGATCTTTATTCAAGCCTGACATAATAAGCGTTCCTTCATCCATACCTTCGGGACGCTCATGTGCCTGACGAATGGTTACTGCAGGTAGATTTAAAATTGAACCTTCTTCAGCAATTGTGCCACTATCAGAAATCACACAAAAAGCATCCATTTGCAATTTATTGTACTCATGAAACCCATATGGTTTTGAGAAACGTATTAACTTGCTACTATACTTATAACCAATTGACTCCAGTTTTTTGCGCGTTCGAGGATGCGTAGAAATAATTATTGGCATCTTATAAATCTTACCCATCTCATCAATTGCCTCAAGTAAATCGGCAAAATTTTGCTCGGAATCCACGTTCTCTTCACGGTGAATACTCATAAGCATATATTTATATTTTTCTAAGCCTTCTTTTTCAAGAATATCGGATGCCAAAATTTTCTCCATATTAGCATTTAATACTTCCAACATTGATGAGCCAGTTTTAATAATCGTTTCAGGGCGAATCCCTTCACTAATCAAGTAATCCCTAGCCTGCTCAGAAAGTGGCATATTAATATCGCTTAGATGATCAACGATTTTACGATTAATCTCTTCAGGAACACGTTGGTCAAAGCTACGGTTGCCGGCTTCCATGTGAAAAATAGGCACTTTTCGTTTTTTCGCAGGAATTACTGACAAACAACTGTTGGTATCACCATAAACTAAAATTGCGTCAGGTTTTTCTTGCTCAATAATGCGATCTGCTTTAGCGATAATGTCGCCAATGGTCTCGGAAACCGAACCCCTTACAGCTTCGAGGAAGAAGTCAGGGCGTCGTACACCAAGCTGCTCAAAGAATAATTCGTTTAATTCATAATCATAATTCTGCCCCGTATGCACCACGACATGATTAGTATGCTTGTCGAGCTCTTTCATCACTTCACTTAGCTTAATAATTTCTGGGCGCGTGCCAACAATTGTCATCACCTTAATCATTCGCATTACCTCTGTTACTATTAAATTTAAATTCTTTTAAATCATCCTGAATTTCATGCAACCCGAGAAGCACGTTCTTGAGCTCGTCTTGAGTTAACTGTTTAGTATTGTGAGAATGATACTCATGCGCCTGCGAAATGACTGACTCACCTTCATCAAAAAAATTGGAATAATTTAAATCTCTGATATCCGCCGGGATACGATAATAATCACCCATGTCTTCAGCAGACACCATCTCTTCTCTCGTCAATAGCGCCTCGTAAAGCTTCTCACCATGGCGCGTACCAATAATCTTTATTTTGTGATCGGGTCTACCCAACAAATTGGTAATTGTTTTAGCTAAAATTTCAATCGTTGCCGCGGGAGCCTTCTGAACAAATATGTCACCACTGTTTCCATGCTCAAATGCAAAAAGAACGAGGTCAACAGCTTGATCAAGCGACATCATAAAACGCGTCATTGCTGGATCGGTAATTGTAATTTCTTTACCTGCCCGCACTTGATCAATAAAAAGTGGGATTACAGAGCCTCGAGATCCCATCACATTGCCATAACGGGTGCAGCAGATCATGGTGTCATTTTTACGCAAGTTGCGTGTCTTCGCAACGGTGATTTTTTCCATCATTGCCTTTGAAATACCCATTGCATTGATTGGATAAACAGCCTTGTCCGTACTTAAAACAATAACTTTTTTTACATTCGCATTTATTGCGCAATTCAATACATTCTCTGTACCAATCACATTGGTCTGCACAGCCTGCATAGGGTAAAATTCACAAGATGGCACTTGTTTGAGTGCTGCAGCATGAAACACATAATCAACACCCCTCATCACATCAGCGACTGAGTTCACATCACGCACGTCACCAATGTAAAACTTAAGTTTTGGATTATTATACAACTTACGCATGTCATCCTGTTTCTTTTCATCACGAGAAAATATGCGAATTTCCTTCGCTCCAGTTTTTAAGAAACGTCGAAGCACAGCATTACCAAATGAACCTGTCCCACCGGTAATAACTAATATTTTATTTTTTGTAAACATCATTTTAGAGATCCAACTCTAAATAAATTAAGAAAAATTTGATACATATTTTATCCTCTTTGATTAAATCTAAATCCATATTTTAACCTTATAACACCAACATCGGAAGATACATAACACTCACCAAGAGTTTTGAGAAGAAGTAGCCTCAATAGACAAAAATATAAACCCTCGCCAACATCCTTAGCTATTTCCCTTCATTTATAATCATTGTTGAAAATATGAAATCAGTTGCCTTGCAATTTTCGTAGGATGGTAATGCCTTTCCGCATATATGCGGCCTTTTTTGCCCATTTCGCCTCGTTCGCTACCTGACATCGCATATAACTCCAAGATACATGCTGCAAGACTTTGTGAATCCTCAGCCGGGCATGCCCGCCCTGCACCAGACTCATTCACTATTCTGGCACCTTCACCATCAAGCGACGCTACAACTGGTTTCCCAGCAGCAAAGTATGCTTGAACTTTACATGGAACAGTCCATGAAAGTGAATCTTTTTTTGCCAATGAAACGAGCAGTATCTGACTATAGTTAAAAATTGCCGGCATCACATCCGACGAATACCTGCCGGCAATTATCAAATTAGATAAGCCCCGCTTACCAACTTCCTCTTCAAGGAAAGAGGAGCGACTCCCGCTTCCAACCATAACTATTTTAATCTCCTCTTTATTTTTTAATATTTCAGCAGCCGAAACTATCGTTTCTATAGATTGATTGTTCCCGATATTTCCAGCGAAAACTACATTAAAGCCATCTTTCAAAAAATCTAAGTTTGGAGGTAATATAAATTTGTTAGCACTCTCGAAAACAGATCGCTCCGCCGCATTTGGTAAAAATAATATTTCTTTATTCGGAGCAAGACGAGTCACTGGAGCTCGAAAACTTTCTGATTGTATTAATATTTGATCTGTGAACTTATATAATACTCTGGCAGCCCATTCATTAATTTTAAGTACCGTAGTATTAGTATTTTTTACATGTCCGGTAGTGACAAGATCTTCTGGCCACAAATCCTGCACCCAAACAACCAACTTTGCGTTATAAATAAATTTTATCGGGATAGCTGACAATCCCTGAATTAGAGGTGAGGTGCCATAAACGAAGATGACATCTATTTTTTCTTTCCGCAGTAGGAATGGTGCATAAAACATAGCAGAAAGATTGAACGAGACATAATTTAGGAGCAACCCCAACAATCCACGTTTTCCCCTTGGAAGCATTGGAACCCTGCGAACAGTAATCCCATCAAAGGAATCTATTTGACTTCCACTAGCTTTATAGCCTGGGAAAATATCTCCTGCAGGATAGTTAGGCTTACCAGTCAATACTGAAACATGATTTCCTTCATTGCGAAGGTCTTGTGCAAGCTCATTAATAATGAACCTTTCTGGCCAGAAGTGTTTGGTAAATATTAGTATGTTCATTTGTCTAGTGAGAAACCTCAGGAATAAGATTAAAAAATAGCTTTATTAGGTGTCAGTCCAAAAAAGAGTTGTCGTATTTAGCCCTATGGCTCTATTAGCACATCCATTAAATTCTGCGCTGCTTTTCCCATCTCAAATCGAGACTCAAAACAAGTTATTGTTTTTTGTCGCATCAGAACTTGTGCAGCAGTTTCCATCCCAAGCCATTGCTCAAACAGGGTAATCGTACCATCTAACGTATCATCAGCTATAATTCCAGCCCCATCGGTCTCAATTTCACGCCAGATATTAACCTTATTCGAAATCAAGGTGGGTACGCCACAGGCCAAAGCCTCAGCTACTACGATGCCAAAATTCTCTTGATGTGATGGCAACACAAAAGCTTCTGCAGCGTGATAGGCACCCCACTTTAGATCCCCTGAGATCATGCCCGTCCAAGTTATTCGATTTTCTATGCCCAAATTTCTACTTAATTCTACCAAATCCTTTTGCCATCCAGTTTCGTCTGGCCCTGCCATCACTAGGTGTAGCGACTTATCCCGATTCGCCACTTCGGCAAACGCTTGGATCAATAAATCACAACCTTTCTTCTGGTGAATTCGGCTCAAATACAGAAACAAACGTTTATTGCGTAAAATTGGGTATTCTCTGAATACTGCTTCGCGTTGAAGCGCTGGATCCCCTGCTGGTGCTACCGTTCCATAACTCACCACCTTTGCCCTGCATCGGAATAGCCAGAAAGATTCTCGCGAAAGAACACGCTCCTCATCACAGGTAAAAAGTACCGCTTTCGCATCGCGCAAAACCCTGTATTCCGCCCATGGCCAGTACATCCATTTTTTTAGATGCTTGAGCGGATAAGTTTTCTTAAACCACGGATCTAACATCCCATGCGTGAACACAAAATATGGGACTTTCATTTTCCGCATAACTTTCCACGTTGCATAACCATGGTATTGCCATAGACCATCTACAATCACAGCGTCGAAGCCAGTCGCATGTTCTCGCAGCCAGGGAACTAAATTTGATGAATATCTATAGCCAAACTTTGATGGCCCCAAAGGGTGAACTAAAAACGGTAAATTCTGTAACCAACTTTCGTTAGCCGAATCAAGTGTAACAACTTCAACCACATGCCCCATTTTCATGGTAGCAGTGACCATCTGCCTCATTCCCTCTACCACACCGCCCGTAGCAGGATTAATTGTTGGTACAACATGTAACAGCTTCATTGAAAACATCCTTTTATTAATAATATCATATCAACGAAATATAGACTTTTTAAATTTAACACATCGGGCAGCCCATTCATTGCCTAACAGTTTAGCCAAAATCAACTTTCCATATGCACCAATAACAGCACGATAATAGTTCATGGAGCCTCGAGAAACATGATTCTTTCGACGCGCTCTTGCTAGTTCCCGCAATGTTCTAATGGCATTGCTTGGCGTATTCGACATGCCGCCCGATTGCATCGCTGAAACAATAACTCCAGGTACAAAAATTGCATCATGATTCACAAGGTAACGCAACATCAACTCATAGTCCAAGGCAAGACGATAAGACTCATCGAACATGCCATATTGAGTAAATAAAGTTTTATGATGGAATACACCTTGATGAGAGAAATACATTTCACCATAGGCAAATTTTTTACGGTTCCAGTCACTACTCCAAATGCCCAGTTGTTTTCCACTAGGCTCAACCCCCATAACACATGCGTATACAATTTTTGTTAGATTAGACATATTCGCCAATAGCGGAGCCATCTTGTCTAATGAGTCACTGCTCCACAGATAGTCATCGGCCCCAAGAAAAATAATCCAATCACCATTTGCATGAGACACGCCTTTATTCCATGCATGAGCTAAACCACGATCAGGAGCGGTCTCCCAATAGCCTAATAGCTCTGCGAACGATCCTACAATTTCAACAGTACCATCTGTAGATCCACCGTCGATCACAACAATGTCTAACTCATACCCCTCACAGGCCTGAATGTTAACAACACTTTCCAGACATCTGCGGATGGTTTCCTCCGCATTATATGTTGCAATGACAATTGAAATAATCATGAATTGGTAATTATTTAGTTAAAGATCAGAAGGTAGATGTTCAAGGCAGTAGAGGCTTCGAAGAGCGTTTTTGATTTAATAAAGACAGTGAGAGAAGAAAAATAGGAGTTAACATAATATTTTGAGCTAAAATCGAAAGAATATTACATAGTAGAATCATTTGGTTCATTTTATTTTTAAAACGAAACCACATAAAAGGATATAAAGTAATTAAAAAACCCAGCAGACCAATTTTTGCAAGATAATTCGATAAGCCATTGGAGCTGGATGTTCCCCCCGACAATTGAGCTGAATATGATTCCCAAATTTCTTGATTTCCTAATCCTATTCCAAGGAATGGATAATCTCTAAAGACGTTATAATCTACTACAGTATCCAAAATTCGTCTTTGGGTAGATCCCAGGTACTCTCTAGAGTCAGTATTGAATAATTTGTTAAAGATAACTGGAGAAAACAAGACCGATAATATCAATGGAATCATTATTACTGTTTTTACAAAAAACATTCGTCTAGATGATTTTCCCATGACAATAGATGCCAAAACAACAGCCATAATAAGATAACCGGTGGTTGAAAAAGTGGTTAATATTGAAATTACAAGTACCCAATTAGGAAAAGAAAAAATTGGATTTTTTTTAACATACAGGCTCAGAATTAGCGCAAGGTTTAAAAAATATTGATATGCTCCTCCTTCCCAAAAAAGTCCTGTATTTCGGATAAACGATGAGTACGATACAACAGGGTTTCCATCGATGCCAATTGGAGCAAAGTAAAAAATATAATTTTTAAATGTAAAATCATCCCACGATCTTAAATCAGGGAGCAAAGATGGTAGTGATTGTGAATATTGAAATAGATAAACGTTACTTATATATAAAATAAGATTAAAAAAACATATAAATAATATTACACGCAGATAAGTAAGTGAAAATTTCTGATGGCCTAGAATGCTGATAACAATCAAAAAGCAAGCAATTCTTATAGAATAACCAAAATATATATTAGGAATATCTAAGTTTCCTAGAAGTAGGGGATGCAAAAGAAGAAAGCATATACTTATTAATGCATATAAAAAATAATATTTAGAAAGGTTAAATTTTTTTAGTAAAAGTAAAGCACCCATACATATTGAAAAATATAAAAGTAAAAATGGATTGCTATAAGATGAGTAATATAATGAACCTGATGCTAAAATTGACATTATGACTAACAAATGTTCGATGAGACTCCTCAATGAATGCATATGGAAATATTGGCGCCGAACTGTTTGCGAGAGCATCAATACCTAACCTGATGATCCAGATTCAGCATCACTGATCCTGAATTATCGAATTTAAATTGAACTTCTTTTAATTTATTCAATGATTTTCGCAACTTGTGCTGATTTTTCGGTTCACAATACAGAAGAAGAAATCCACCACCACCGGCTCCTAAAATTTTACCACCCAAAGCTCCATTATTCTTTGCCAAAGAATACAAATCATCTATACCGGTGGTTGAGATTTTGTTTGATAAAGTTCTCTTCAACACCCAGTTATCATCCAATGTCTTGGCAAATCCATTAAGATCTGATTCACATAGGCACTTATTAGCTATTTCAACTAACTCTGTCATTTCAACCAAGGTATCAAATTTTTGCTGATCATTTATCGTATTAAATTTCTGATTTCTTAATATATCTGAAGCATTGCGGGTAGTGCCAGTATAGAAAAGTAACAGATTGTTCTGCAGCTGTTCATAAGCTTTATTATCCATCATTATCGGCTCTACTTGCACTTCACCGTTTGGAGAAAATCGAATCATATTCAAGCCACCATGGGCTGCTGCAAACTGATCCTGTTTCCCTATGGGCTCTTGTAATATATCAATTTCAATTTCACACGCTTCATGAGCCAACTGTGCCTTAGAAACCTTATCACCTCTAAATCCATAAAGCGTATGCAATAAACCCACGGTAAAAGAACTTGATGAACCAAGACCAGTACCAGCCGGAATGTCGGCAATGGAGTTAATATCAATTCCCTCTAAATTAAACTTTCTTAATGCCTCTCTTACTATGGGATGTTCGATTGCCTCTATACTATCCACCAGTTCAACTTTGGAATACTTAACCTGGATTCGATTATCAAAAAAAGGATGAATAAAAATGTACATGTACTTATTAATTGAAGTACTGATTACACAACCAGGGTGCCGTGAGTAAAACTCCTTTAAATCACTGCCACCACCAATGAAGCTCATGCGAAATGGGGTCCGGGTTCCTATCATAATGAAAAATCCATATTTACGTTGTTTTCGGCATACTGTTGTGACTGTCCTATAATCCTCACTTCATCAATAATTCTTTGATGATATAAAGAGTCTATTTCTTCTTCAGAAAAGGATTTGTACCGGTAAAAGCTGTAAAACCTTTTCTTTCTTATTTCCTCAGGAATATAGGTGAAGAAGCTTAAATCAGCTATACCTCGCAGGAACTCGTGATCTAATGCAATTACACCATCAATCAATAGGACCTCATTAGGGGATATGGAGATAAAATCAGCATTTTTTTTAACAGAGCGAGTTTTTGGATCATATCTGTTTATAGTTACTACTTCCTTATTTAACAAGGCTTTGATATCTTTTTCAACAGCGTCGTATTGGTAACGATTACGAACATCCATATCGAGTGTTCTTTGACCCTCAGGAAGTAACCAGTTATCCAGTTTCAGTATTTTTACTTTTATCCCGAAATGTTCAAGATATTTACGGATGACCGAAGTAAGCGTGGACTTTCCACTTCTAGATAAACCACCTACAACCACAACTGGATTTTCTTTATTCTCTAATAGTATCTTCGGGAGACATTTGTTCATATCGCCTGACAGATTATCGTAACCATTAACAATAAATCTGGTTGCCTCTAAAAGGTCATCAAATATAAAGTCAGGCTGACAAACATGCTTTTGATCCTCGCCCGCATAGCCCTGCCTGACTAACACCGTATGTAAATTAGCATTAATACCTGTCATTATATCTACAGTACGATCACCAATAATGAAAGATTGATGCAAATCAATATTCATTTCTAATACAGCCTTATCAATCATCCCTGTGTCAGGTTTACGGCACTTACAAACTATTTTGTATACTTTGTTCTCTCCTTTAAACCCTTTTTCCGGGTGATGCGGACAATAATAGATTCTGTCCAGGTAGACCCCTTCTTTGCCTAAAATACATTCCATATAATTATGGATTTCACAGACCTGTTTTACCGAAGCGAAACCCTTAGCTATTATAGGCTGGTTGGTTACAACCACAGAGAGGTAATCTGACCTATTTAGTATCTTCAGAGCAGTATCAACATTAGGCAGAATATTGAATTTATCAGGTGTGTTTAATGGCTCTGCTTCAAAATTGATTACACCGTCACGGTCTATAAATACGGCTTTTTGCTTATTTGATCTGTTTAATCGCTGAACTTTTCCTGATAAAAAATCTTCTTCCACTTCTTTCAGTCGTTCGATTGTTCCAATATCTTTTATGTATTCAGCCGTATTGTATGCATAAAGAGATTTATTCAGGGATGCTAGCTTGGGAAAAATATCTTTACCAAAATCCAGAAAGGTATCTTTTTCGATGTATTGAAATACCTCAGGAGACAGAACATATAGAGCAGCATTCACAAGATTACGATGATAGACTTTCTGGTCATGAGGTTTGCTATAAAAAGCTAAAACCCGATTATCCTTATCTGTTTCGAGAAGATCGCTATCATGAGGGTGATCATTCGGATGGACCACCAATGTAGCCATACTTTCTTTTTGTAGATGTGTCTGCACCAACGAGTCTAGATCAATATCCATAATAGTATCGCCGTAGAAAAGAACAAAATCATCCTTAAGTTCTTGCTCCAAGTGTTTTACAGCTCCGGCAGTTCCTAAAGGAAAAGGATCGGGTGAATACTGGATATGTACACCCCATTCTTTTCCATCTTTAAAGTAGTCCCTGATCACATCACCCATATAACCAGTCGATATAATAATATCTTCAAAGCCATATTTTTTTGCGAAATTAATCTGATGCTCTAAAATAGGTTTTCGCATAAGCGGAACCATAGGTTTAGGATTAGACTCGGTCATCGCACCCATTCTCGTCCCTTTGCCACCTGCTAAAATAACTAGCCTCATAAATTTTCTTTTCTATACTCTAGCTCTTTTTCAATGCTTAACATGACTGCCTGATTAGAGGTCATGGCAGGAGACCAGTTTAGGCTACTGACTTTTGCTATATCATAGCTAAATTTTGGAACATCACCTATCCAGCCTCTAGTTTCACCAGTGAAACTTATTTTTGTATTTTCCAGTCCCGTGACGCGCAGCACCATTTCTGCAATTTCTTTAACAGTTGTCACACTTGCAGCTGCAACGTTATAAATATTCACCTTATTATCAGAACTATTAAAAATACACTCAATAGCATCCAATAGGTCATCTACATATAGATATGGTTTTTGTTGCATTCCATCCCCTAGAACTAAAAGTTCTGATGGATTCTTTTCCAATTTATTCAAAAAATCGTAGATAACCCCATGAGTCAAACGCCAGCCTATTACGTTGGGGAAGCGAATCATCCAAGACCTAACACCATAGTTTTCACAAAAAGACGATATATATGCCTCTGATGCAAGCTTTGCTGCACCATAATTTGATATGGGAAGTAATGGACCTGTATCTTCTGATACAGCTTCATTTGTTTCGCCGTAAATAGCGGACGAGGAAGCAAACACTATTTTTTGTACTTTGTGCGTCTTCATACAAGATAAAATATTAAATGTGGTCAGGAATGTATTATTAAGGTCTGTCATTGTTTTGCTGTGTCCCAACTGGATGTCAGAATTCGCAGCCAAATGGTAAACCACATCAAATTTTTCTGTTGCAAATAATAAATCTAACTTGTCTAAATCAAGCAAATCAAATTCATGCAGTTGGAAGTGTTTATTTTGCATAACACCATTTAGATGTTCTTTTTTCCCCAATAAAAGATTATCCACACAAACTACGTCTTCGCCTTTGTCAATCAATCTGTCGATCAGATGACTGCCGATAAACCCTGCCCCACCAGTTACCAATATTTTCATAGAATCACTTCTTCCTTTAGTGTTTGATTAAAATTAACCAAGTATACTTTGATAGATTTCATTATAACGATTTGCCTGAATTTCGAGTGTACACTCTCTTTCAACGAAAGATCTGGCATTTTTGGAAAGTAGTTGCCACGAGTCGCCATCTAATATCCATTGTATTCCAGCAGCCAAGTCATCAGTATTAAAGGGTTCAGCTAGATATCCATTTTGACGATGTGTGATCATATCCGGCATTCCACCAATATCGAAAGCTACTACTGGCGTACCGCAAGAAAGGGATTCAAATACAGTTCCGGCAAAATTTTCTTCAACCGACGGTGCAACAAAAACATCTACGGCTGAATACAGTAAAGCTAGAGAAAGGTCGTCACGATTAGCACCGTAATAATGGGTTTTAAATCCAAAATTTTCTTCGTCCCTAGGGGCTGAAATACCCAAGACATATACTTCCACATTTTCATTGAAACCGGATTCGCTAAGTGCATCAAAAGCCTTTTTTAAAAGATGACCGCCCTTACGTTTGTCATTTAAAAAATTCATAGCGCCAATGAGGATGAGCTTTTTATCTAATGGCATACCTAATATTTCGCGGATTGAATTTTTGTTGCGCGGGCGATATAAATGGTGATTCAAACCCACCGGTACAACTTCAATCCTGCGATCTTTAAATAACATGCTTTCTGAGGCACATTGAGCCATCCATTTACTGGGAGTAACAATAGTGAGGTTTTCAATGTTCGACCAAGCTTTCATTTTACGCCTCCAAACCCAGCGGTTTAAATCAAAGCCCGATTCTCCATCAGGGCGGTTATTATTGTTGTAGCCGTCTTTATAGCGCTTGGAACCATCTGAATAATGTTCCGCACCACTAAATGGCCACATATCATGGAAGGTCCAAACAATGGGTTTGTTTAACTTCGAAATTGTATTTATTGATAGGAACCCACCTTGAACCCAATGGATATGAATAATATCAGGGTTCATTTTCATAATTTCATTCGCTTTTATATTAGAAAACCAAGCCGATGAGTGTAGATTTTTATTTTGTGATGAAAGAAATCTATTAGGTAAAGCATCAATGTGCCAGGCAAGCTTGGATCTGACTTTCCCCATCATTGTTTCCGGGCCCCTTACACCATAATCTGCTGTAGCTTTGGTTGAAACCAGCATTTCTGAATTGATACCCAAATCTTTTAAGCTACCATACAGATTATGAGCGGACCTCGCAGCGCCGCCCGAACTGTCATGAGTGCTAAGAGTTAATATTTTCATAATTGTTTCGCGAAAATATTAAGTTGTAAGTCCATACCCAGTTGAATTTGATCGTCAACTAGCGGCTTTTTACTGCAAAACTGAGTATGAATGTAATAACGGAAATTGTTTTTTGCGAGACATGATAATAAATCTCCCAAATTTTGGGTTTCATCAACAAAGGAATGATATTCAATAAACAACTGTTTCACCTTATTCAACTTTCTTGAAGCACAAAGGACATCAGTTTCTGAACCTTCAATATCCATTTTTAAGAAATCAACTTGACCATCAATTAAGTCATCTAATACCACTGTATCCACACTGCTGGTATTTTTTGGATCATCCATTTTGTGAACCCTGCCACCATCTGCTCCTTCACTAAAAAACTCAATAGATCCAATATTATTGGATACCGCTTTGTTCAATAACGTGACAGAGTTAATGTTCCTTTTAGCAATATTGTTATTGAGAATCTCATAAATACATGGATCTGCTTCTACTCCAACTATTTTCGCATCAGGGTATAATTGCTTGAAATAAAGAATACTGACACCATAGTTAGATCCACAATCAATAATGGTGGGCTGTTTCGAATCACACTTAAATTTATAAATCTCATCTATAAATATTTCTCTATGGCTATAATAAAATGAGTGCCCGTCTGCAATTTCAAAAGGCATGCCCATTAAGCTTACTGTATGTTTTCTATATCTTTGCTGCTGAAGCAGATATTCAAAGCCGGAACTTGGCGATCTGGAGACCTGCACTCCAAGCCTTTGCAAAGTAAGCGCCACATAATCCTTCAACATTGTTTTATTACTCTTTATCATTACTTAAATCCTTCTGTGTAAACACATATCAAAAGCCTCTTTAAGATGGCGGGATAACTTCTCTGCTTTCTCAACAGCGTCTTGTTTAGAAAAAAAGGTCTCCGCCTCCATAGGAACATCATTAGTGATTTGAAACATTTTCTGTAAGTAGCTTATGGTATCTTCACGCTCTACATTCATGTTTACCAGCCTTACCAATTTAGCACCCAATTCATAAAGATCAGAACAGTAATCAGCGGCCGGATGCAGTGGGTAATACATATTAGGCGAAAATGATAGGACAGGCTTTCCATGCATAAGAGCCTCGATCCCAGTAGTCGCGTTGTAGGTAATAACACCCTTTGAATTTCTTAAAATAGTATGAATTGGAACGCCTGTTGAAATCAGCCGTACATTTGGTAGTTCAGAAAGTTTTTTCAAGTGTTCCAATTTAAAGTCGTTTCTCCATGAAGGATGCTCCCTAACATATAAAAAATATCCATAAGGTAAAACCCTACTAATGCTCTCTATTAAACTGGTCTGAGTGAGGTATGGAAGACCACGCAAGGATATAGTTGCTTCCGTTGTCAGATGAAAACCCCAGAAAAAATAGTTTTGAGTTGCATCGTAATCACTGTTTAATATGTCTTTCCTCAATCTTTCAACAAAATAGAATAGTTTCATAACAATCTTTCTTATCACTCGATACAATCTTTTGCCTGAAATAAAATCCACAACCGATGGTATATTAAGGTTTCTTTTTAAACGCGCTTGAAAAGAACTCGGCTCATGATAAAAGACTTCAGGAGGATAAGGGCTGCGTTCGTTATCCAAATAATCGTCCAGGAAAGCCTCTGCTTTTTCATAACTAAAGTCTGGGTCATAGACCGCCTCAACGACCTTATCTTTACAAAACCCATATTCTTGATGGATAGATCGCTTCCCCAAAAAGTCAGGCCAAATTCTAAAAAATAATTTATTATTCTTTAGGCAAATAGCTCTGGCGAATTCAATTTCTGCATCAGTCGACTGATCTGAAATGACTACATCGATATTTTCATTCAGAATAATATTCTCAACATAATTAAACCTATCTACAAGATGGTCTAAATCAGAAATCACATCCTCCGGCAGATGGATGGCACGCCATTTATTTCGCACAGAAAAATCAGAAGCTTGCAACATTTCAGGATAATAGGCCTGCTTAAAGGTAAAACCGTAAGCGTTCTCTATACGATTGGCCTCTTTTTCTAAATCAGCCTTATCAACACTAGCAATACTGCGTTCATAAAAAAAATCATCCGACGTGAGGAATGAGTTTTCAACATCCTCCCCAAAAAAAACATATTTCAAGTTAATGTCTTTCTCTTTAAAGCAGCTGGCTAAATGCCTAAGGAAAAAGGGGTAAAATTTTTGACCCCCCTGGCAGGTTACATACTTGTTTACGACAAATAATACTTTAATCATAATTTATTCCAAATGAAATGGCTCCCAGTGTTTAAACAGTTAAATGTCTAGCCATCTGTACTGGAAATTTAACACCAGCATGGTCTGCTTATAAAGCAGACTGAATCAAGTTCATGATGGATTTAGACGGAAGCCTCGAAATCAAAGGCTACCTTTTGCCGAGGAATCGCCCCATAGCGAGATAATTTGTTTGTAACTTTTTCTATAAAACAGATGCAATTAATAAAAAACCATTTTAGCATAGAAATCCTAGAGTAGGTTGAGGTCCCCCGATAAATAACGGAGGTCAAAAGTAGAATTTTCTCGTAAACTTTACGAAGGAGATCTACCTAAAAAAAATCGCTAAGAAAGAAAGTAGTATCCGGAAGTTATTATAATTCGCAAACTATTCTTTCTCCCTTGTCTTGATCAGTTTGATAATTTCCATAAACGAAGAAATGCGTAACAAATAACACATGCCACTATAAATAACTATCCCTGTGACAATTTGAGCAATCAACAAAGTTAACTCATCAGTAATTAATACATATTTAAGAGCATAAACACCCAAGCCCATTAAACCTGACAACGCCAGACTTGGTATTAAATCTCTAACCTGCTCAATAAAAGGACAGTCCAGCATTTTTTGATTGTAATAAGCACATAAATAACAAGCAAGGAAAGAAATGACAATTTGCCCATATATCATGGCGGCAATTCCCCAGCGATAAGTAATTAAGACATTAATTGTGATTAGAATATATTGCATGACCTGAACTCTCAAGAAAAGATCAGACCTCCCTTGCGCATTTAGAACACTCAAGTTTATTACCTGAATCGGATATAGCATACCTAGCACACAGAATAATTGCAGATAAGGAACACTGGGAAGCCACTTTTCAGTAAGCAACACAAGCACCAGGGGTTTTGCCACAATTGCTAAACCCACCATCATAGGGAAAACAATTAACTCCATCATATTCAATGCTTTACTTAGAGCTCGTTTCAGACGTGGTTTATCATCTTGTATCGATGAAAACATTGGAAACGTGACCTGGTTAATTACACCTGCAATGCTCAGTACAGGTAATCGTTGGAGGGATTCTG
>Ga0114995_10000782_pt1 | contig 22284 bp, 14 predicted proteins | sample ArcticOcean_MG_C_11_FD_87038 | JGI IMG/M metagenome (GOLD analysis project Ga0114995, IMG submission 87038) | Marine microbial communities from western Arctic Ocean - ArcticOcean_MG_CB2_154 | ecosystem: Environmental > Aquatic > Marine > Oceanic | place: Arctic Ocean: Canada Basin | collected... | reverse complement strand
TTAATCGTCGTGATTCTCCTTTTCTTAGGTGTGAATATTTTTTCTTATTTAGGTGATTTCTTTCAAATTGTGAAGGAAGCAATAGCACCTCTATTGAAAAATATACTGGAAAGTTTAGGTTATGTTGTTACCGAAACAACAAAAGACGTTGCGCAATTATCCGCTGAAGGAGCTAAATTGGGCATCGATGTTGCTGCCGGAACCGTGGAAAGTGGTATCAATGTTATTCAAGGACAATTGGATATTGAACAAGGTTCCTCTTCTTCTTCCTCTTCCGGCAATACAAATAGACAAGGGCAAGGGCAAGCACAAGGAAAATCAAAAGCAATAGATTCTATCTCCAATTCTTTGTCTAGTGCTTTAGCTGATGCTGAGTATAATAGCGAACCCATGCCAGACGATTCGATGAGTTCTACTCAGAGATCTGGTCCCAGTAAATCAGGTTATTGTTATATTGGTGAGGATAGAGGTTTTCGAAGTTGTATTCAAGTAAAAGATAGTGATATGTGTATGTCCGGTGATATTTTTCCTTCTCAAGATATTTGCGTGAATCCATCATTGAGAGCATAATACACCTGATAAACGTAATTGTTTGTCTCCGTAATGTTTTGTCTCCGTAGTCGTGTAAGAATTATTATTTATTTCCTTTTTTTCCTACTGGAAATCCCATGTTTCCTGGAGCCCATCCATACTGAGGCCATTTACCTCCTCCAGCCGGATATGTTCTGCGAACAATGTAATTCGTTAATGGGACCGTCGGATAATTAGTAATTCTTCTAACAGGTCCAGGCGTATCATTCTGATTTGTAAGAGCCCAATTTTTAGTGACATTTGGACACGATAAAATACGATTATTCACAATAGGAAGATTATGAGTATTCGCATTTGTATAAGTATCGTTTTGGGTAGCAAATGACTGACCTCGTTGGCGACCTAAGCCTCTCGCTAATCTAGAATAATTTTGTTTTTTTGAAAAACCAGCACCATTTTGCTTGTATTGAAAAATAGTGGCTTTACGTTTTTCACTTAAATCATCTCTTGTCAATGGTTCGCCATCAGGTAAAGTAGCATCAGTTAAGTCAATACAATCAGATGTAGCTCTTGTCCAAAGAGTTGTATTGTTTGCCAATAATGGATTCCAATCACAACCATTTGTAAGATTAACCAAATATATAAATATAGCTCCTTCTTTGCCGTTGCCACCATATGTGATTGGGTACAAATCGTAAAGCGGATCAATATAACTACCTGTTCCTGGCTGCCCACCACCTCCACCTCCAGCACCATAGGCTATACCTACTTGTCCATTACCACTTCCATCAGTTTCGCCTGTCCCCAAAAATCCACCTGAACCATTACCGCCTCCTCCTCCATTCGACGGAGTATTGGGTGGTTTATCAGCATTTAAGGCATCAGTACCACCACCACCACCTCCTACATAAATAGTGTTTGTTGGACTAATTGTAATGATGGGTGGATTAGAATCATATCCATCGGTTCCATTACCACAAATATCATGCAGTTTAACACCATTGCCGCCATTTCCACCTACACCATCTACAATGGGTGTAATATTTCCGAAAATTTCCATTGCTCCACCAAACCCCCCTATATTACCATTATAGTGACCACTGCCACCGTCACCGTATTGACCAATTACATAATCAGTAGGAGAAAAATGTATGCTTGTATCTTCTCCGCTTACTCCCATTAAATTGGCCACTCCACCCTCACCACCAGCACCGATAGTATAATTATATATTTTACCAGGTTCCGATTTATATAATACCATACCTGCGGCTCCAGCACCACCACCTCCACCTGACGGATAAGCTGGGGAGTCATCGCCATTATTATGGCCTCCACCACCGCCACCACCACCACCACCAACAACAGTGAAATAAACATCATATGATTGATTAAATGAAATTGTACCTGAAGAGCCATCTAATTGTGCAAAGACGTACCCATCACCGACACTATAATTTAAATAACTTGTAGCATTAAAAAATGGATTACTCATATAATAATAATTGATATAATTGTTATTATACAAACATAAATATAGATTCAAAATCTAAATGTTCTAGAAATTCATAGTGAATATTAAACAATAATCTATTCAATTTAAGGATTAAAGCCATTTTTATTTCCCATGAAAAACCATCTTAAAGACAAGTACTTTGGCATACTTTCAGTCATTGTTTGACTATTCATTTTTAGATTGGGTCCATTATCGACAATACCTTGAATCTCGCTCGTACCTAAACCATAGTTGAAATATCTCAATTCAGACATGTATCCGGAAAATCCACCATTCATGGCTACATGTACATCACCGTAATTCTGCTTAGGAACTCCATTCATAATTAATCGCTTTGCCAACTTGCCATTAATATAGGTATCTAGTTGGTGATTTTCTACACGGATTTGGACACATACCCACTTGTTAAGAGGAATATTTTCAATCGTTACTTTTTCTTCGATATCATTGAATGTATTCATCACTACTACTAAATCATTTGTATTTGGAGCAATGTACAAACCTGGGGCATTGTTAGGATGATTCATGCCAATGGGTGCATTGGTGTAATTAATGTTATCATTTCCCTTATGGAACACGTGTCTATATTGACCTTCTTGATAGACTAAATCATCAATAAAAAGCCATACAGAGTAGGTGAATTCAATTCCCTTTTCTTGGTTATCCGAACGAATGAGTGGAATAGATCCATTTGAATTGGGATTCTGAGGTATCACAATCATTTTTTTAGCATCTACCATACCATCGATTAAATAGGGAGAGCTAGAGTACGAAAACAACCACGATAACACCTGCGTACTAAATCTAACAGCAACAATAAAGACAACTAATATCAATAGTAAAAAGGCTACTTTTGCTACTAAACTATTTGATTCCAAGAATTCCCTTGTTCCATTTACCATATTATTGTTCTTAAAACTGTCGAATGTTCCAGCTCCGGATGAAATATTTCCAAATTCTGACATATCTTATATATAATACATAAGAAAAATGATTTTCTTTGAACTAACATTTGAACTAACATTTGAACTAACATTTGAACTAACATTTGAAATTATCCTTTGAATAACCAATAACAGCACACGCAATCCTTTTACCAGCATTACCAGTTTTTAAACTCTCTGCATTGCCTCCATTTCCACAATCATCTTCATCTTCGTGAATGATTAAACCTCTGCCAATTATATTTGACTTGCTACCAGAAAGTTTTATAATGCTATCGTAAAAATGATATTTTGCATCACCCTTTGAATTTGTCTCAATATTACCTAAATCACCTACATGACGTTTCTTCATACCTGGACAACCATGTGTCGTATTGTATGGGTTAAAATGGGAACACATACTTGTACATTTATCCGTTAAATCGCCTGCTTCATGAACATGAAATCCGTGTAGACTGTTTGGTTCAAGACCACGTAATTGTAACTCTATTTTTATTCTATGATATTTAACATCCTCTGTAAATTTAACATGACCGGTTACTTGACCTGAAAAGACAGCAATAGCAGAAATAGGTTTATTATTCATAATATAATATAAATGACATAAATAATATGGTATCTTTACTAAAAGAATAACAATAAAAATATAATTTGTAAAAAATTATATTTTTGTTTGTGTTGTACGTATTTGTTTTGTATTTTTTGTAAAGTTACACGTAAATAGAGATTATGTTCTAAAGAGTTACACTACTTTGTTCTTGACCATTCTTCAAGTATTCGATTTTCACTTGATAAGGAAAGTCAATACCACTACCACCATATCCACTGCGGTAAATGTTGTATGCCTCTTGAGGATTCAAAGAATTAGCATAGTAATGGATATTAGAAGTATAACCTGAAAAACCACCCTGAGGAGTGACATAAACTGGCGCATCATTTGCAATCTTGGCTACACCAGGCAATACACACGTTCTTACTAGTTTTCCATCAATATAAATATCCATGGTTCTACCGTACAAGCTGACAATAGCATTCACCCATTTTTGAACAGGAACATTATCGACATTACATGTATGTGTAGAAGCAGTGGCGGATTGAGCAGAAGGATAGACAGTAGTTTCAATCTTTAAATTATTTTCAATTGCTCCTAAAACAATGGATGGACTAGGATTCAAGTCTTTATCCAAACGTCCTAAAACAATCTTTGGTTCTCCATATCTATAACTCCAATCCTCAATATAGAACCAAACAGAATAGGCGTAATTAGATGCATTACTCTGTGCTAAATCCCCAGCATCAATTTTAGTGACCTTTTTGGCGTCATTTAAACCAACTAGTTTTGTATTACTTCCCATAAACCATCTTATTACGAATATTAATAATAACACTATTACAACACCGATTACAATTTTCATAACAGATACAGCCATAATATATAATATACTGTTAGAAATTTTCTAAATCATTGGAGGATTTAATTTTTTTACCGAACTATATAACCAAGTAATTTTTGCACGAGAAATCGCTTCCTTAAAATAATTTACATTGCATATACCGCCGTATATACCATTTGATGTACCGCACGTCATCATAGTATTGCTATTATAAGGAATGGTACCAGGTGTAGATGATACTAGTTCATTGTTGATAAAAATATCCATTGTAGCACCGTCATAATTTACGATCACATGATTCCATTTTTGCATTCGGAACTCGTTCGTTTCGTACAAAATACTTTCATTTTTGTCCTGCGTCTTCAACATGATCTTGAGTTTGTTTTTAGTTACGTTGAATAAGAAATTTGGTTTGTCGCCTATATTCAGTAAGGATGTATATTCATCATAACTAGAATTTGTCTCAGGAGGGAATGAATCTATGTATATCCATCCTGATACGGCGTATTTATATTGAAATTTATCATCCACGTAATTCACATCACTAAATGATCCTAAATTTGTCTCGTTATTTAAAACGGTTGGTTCATTTATCAGTTGATTTGAATTATGAGATAAAAATTGTTTTACTATCCATGGGTATATGAGATATAATCCCACGAGTAACAATTCTACGATAAACACAATCATGATGGGTTTTGTAGTAATTTGGTATTGATATTTTAAATAATCTACCAAGTCTAGTAACAAGCAAGGAATATAGGTTATTACCTTGCCCAATAATTTACTCCATGATGGAGGGCTATCGCTCTGTTTTCCATCATGGATTCCAAAGTATTTAACAGCCATGGTTATCATGCCAATAATTATCAATGTATTAATACCTAATAAAAAGTAGGTACTGAAGTTGGTGTAATAAGACGCCAAGTAAAAAATGAAATATAGCGCAGCGATTACTAAAGCAAAGGAAACAAACGTAGTAGCCAGTCTGCCAAAATAGCTAAGAGCTCCAGCTGTTTCTACGTTTTCAGTTGATTGTTTTTTCTGTAGATAAAAAAAGAAGGTCATCATAATTAAGAATCCACCTAACATGCTTAGAAAAATACTTACTCCTCCGTTATTCTCCGTAATAATATTATATGGATTGGTTGTAAAAACGATAATAATCGTAATAATATACACTAAAAGTCCTAGAAGAAACCCAAACTCCATCTTGTAATTTTTTACATAATAAAGCAACATTTTACCAATATAGTATGTAGTATTCACCAATTTTCCACCAAAATTGTCAGCAGTATTATCATATGTAGGCGGTAGTTCCTTTTTTTCAGTCGTATCAGTTCCACCATTCATATTATTTGTCGTTTGTTGTTTTACATTCTGTTTCACACCATGTTTTTCATTCGATTTTCCCATTAATAAACTGTTAGAAATAAATTAAAGATGTTATTTTATTAAAGATTTTCCATGGCTGTTTTTTTTCCATGACAATCCCTACATAAAGCTACTAAATTATCCACATGATTCGAACCACCATTATCTAATCGTATTTTATGATCTACTTCAAACCATGCTGGTAACTGCTTTTGACAATGACCACAGTTCCAACTTTGCTGAGAAGCAACAAATTTCTTTTTGGTTTCGCTAACACATCTTTTTGTTCCTGTTTTGCCGGATTCCATCATACGGTTAATTTGATGTTGTTGGTTGGGAACTCCTGTTCCATTACCCATTCCTCCGCCTCCACCACCCATTCCACCACCTGTGAAAGGGGTTTGGTTGGTAAAATCAGTAAAGGGTGTAAAAATATCCAACGTAGATTTAGCGCTAGGCATGAATTTTACTATATTAGATAACTCTTGTACTAAAGAATGAGATTGAGTGGGGTTTTTTTTCAGAAAAAGATAAATACTTAATCCAGCAAATGCAAAACCAGCCATTTTAAAATACTTTTGCCAAGATTGCAATAGTTTTATATAATTTCCATCATAATATGTATTTGCTATAAAAAATCCGGATACTGCTAAAACTAATAATTCTAATTTCATATAATATTTATAAATGTTTTTTTATAAATATTATTGTCGTAAATCATCGTTTTATTACAATATTCACTTGGACCTAGACTTGGACTTGGACTTGGACTTGGACTTGGACCTAGACTTGGACTTGGACTTGGACTTGGACTTGGACTTGGACTTGGAAGGAACTTGTATAGGTGAAACTCTCAAATCTTTCGTAATAGAATAATTGCGTTTAATGGAAGACGCTGACATTTTATTATCGTAATTAATAATTTCATTTAATTCTTTAATGGCATTTGTTAGTTTATTTATGTCTATTTTCTCTCCACCATTTGAATATATATGCTCTACTAAAAGAGAACGTATTCTATTCAAGTATATTTTTTTTGTTTCTTCTTCCAATTCTATGTTTTCCAATTTTACTTCGAAAAAATTGTAATAGATTGTCATTAATCCAAAGATATCACTGTTATATAGGTAAGCTTCCATAAAATAAGAATTCATATCGAACACCATAGAAGGAGAAGTAAATTTCATTAAAACATCAGTTATGTAATTTGATAAATAGTAAAGATAGTAACCATATTCAATTAGATTATCTTTCTTTACTTCAGACAAAAAGGTTTCGTCACTGATGCCTGGAGAGAAAATCATTTTAAATAGTATCACATTATCATCGTAATATCCATAATAACGAGCCAATTTAATTAAATATTCATTAACCACGTAATTTCGAACATTCATTCTATTAAACAGAATAATTCCATCTTTTACACGTTGTAGAAAAACGTCGTAATTCATCTTAAATTCTTCTGATAACATCATAGAAGCAAACGGTGTATTAAATTGTAATGGACGATTCATGATTTCAGTGGGAATTTTACCGTCTTTTACTACACCGGATAACCCCCAGTCAATTATACGTGCATCCATATTCGCATCAATCATAATATTTCTGTCTTTTAAATCATTATGAATTACACCTGCTTCATTCATTGGTCGGACACCGAATTTTATCAACTTCACCAATAATTCGTTTAATAAAAACATTTTTTTCCTACTAATTGTGCCTTTTTCAACCAACCAATCTTTTAAATCCATACCAGCGTCAGGCATGTTCAAAATAGTCAAACGGTCCAATCTACTATTGACATTTTTTTCATTGATATTGTATCTTGTTAAAGCGTAACATTTTTTGTCAAAGTGTTTCATATCTTCATGAGTTAATTTATCAGGTTTGCACATTTCAACGTCTAATAAATAATATTTTTGATAATTTTTTATTTTACTTAATTTTACTTTAATTTTCTCTATTTCGCTCATTTCTTGCTTACCGTGTTGTTCTACAGACATTTTACTGACACCTTCGATTCTCTCCGTCTTTCCTTTACACTTTAACGCAGGTTTAAAAATACAACCGAATCCACCTGATGCCAAGGCTTCGCCACCCAATCTACTTCGCCCTTTTTTTATGGTTTTACGATTCGTATTATTTTTATTCTTACGCGAATCACTGTTATATTTTGTATTTGATTCTATATGTTTCCTTGTTTTATGGTTCAATCTATTTTTATGTGTATTCATTCTTTATATTCACGAGAGAATAATTATTTTTTATACAAGTAATATCCACCAATTAATAGTCCAATGATAATAACACCAAAAATCAGTTTTTTTCTATACTTTATTTGCTCACGCAATACGATTTCCTTTGGTTTATACATGTCATAATACGCGTCCAATGCTTCAGTCATTGTGATTTCATCTTTACCCAATTGAACATTTATTTTATTGTGAATAAAATGAACCCATTTTAGAAATGAATCCTTTCCCTCTAAATAAGGCGAAACAGGGTATTTGTCTATTAAACTACTAAATTTGTTTCCAATTTGTGGATGAGGAATAAAAAGAGGCAGATTTGTAATAAAATCATAGTACTTCTTTTGTGTAACCTCGTTTGCTTTCAGAGGATAGGATACTGCCATTGTCATTAAGATAAACCAAAAATGTGGTCCCCATACAGTTGGTTCAAACGATTTTTCTGTCATTAAATAGAAACGATATAAAAAGATTGGCAAATAAACATATAGCGAACTATGAATACTATGAATACTATGAATACTATGAATACTATGATTACTAATAATAATAATAAATCATATAATTTTTGTAATAATTGTGGAAAGGGTGGTCATGTATTTCATATGTGTAAGCATCCAATAACAAGTATTGGTATGATTATATTTAGGATGTATGAAAATAAAATTCAGTTTTTGATGATTAAGCGTAAGCATAGTTTAGGATTTGTTGAATTTATGCGTGGTAAATATCCGCTTCATAATTATGAATATTTGATAAATATATTTAATGAAATGTCGAATTACGAAAGAGAGTTAATAAAAAATGCTACATTTGAAGAATTATGGACATATTTATGGGGAGAGCAAATAGGTATTCAATACAGAGGTGAAGAACGTATATCAAGGGATAAATTCGATGCATTGAAATCAGGAATTGAAACAAAAGTAGCATATAATTTAGAGACAATTATTGCAGAAAGTCAATCCACTTGGAAAGATACAGAATGGGGATTTCCGAAAGGGAGACGTAACTATCAGGAGAAAGATTTGAGTTGTGCTTTACGCGAATTTGAAGAAGAAACTGGATTTTTAAGAGCAAATGTTCATTTAGTTCAAAATATAATTCCATATGAAGAAATATTTACAGGATCGAATATGAAATCCTATAAACATAAATATTTTGTAGGTCATATTGATTCAAATGTAAAACCAAGCCATATGTACCAAGAAACAGAAGTGAGCGACATGAAATGGTTACAGTTTGATGAATGTATAAAGTATATTCGGCCTTATAATGTAGAAAAGGTGAATATTCTAAGTAAATTAAGTAATGTATTAAAAAATTACCAGTTATATTAAATAAAACAAAAATATATTAATAGTTATACATTATATTAGTAATATATAAGTGTTATGGAAAAACAAAAAAAGAGAAAACCGGTAAAATTAAGAATAAAAAAAGACATTCCATCTTTAACAGAAGAGAACATCGAATCCGTTTTCAATGAGAATTTTGAAAAGATTGATTTAGACGACGTTGATTACAATACTTTTTTAAAGAATAAGGAGATTTTAAACCAAACATATATTTCTGAACATGAAAACCAGTTTTCTAATTTATATCCATCCCTAGACGATACTGACTTTAACATAAAAATAGCAGAAAAAAAGGAGTTTAATGAAACAAAATATGATGGTACTATTTACGACATAGAAGAAGAGGCAAAAAAATTATGTGAAGCCGACTTTGAACTCTTACCTCATCAACTGTTTGTCCGTAATTTTTTAAGTTTTCAAACGCCTTATAATAGTTTGTTACTGTATCATGGATTAGGAACAGGCAAAACATGTAGTGCCATTACAGTATCAGAAGAAATGCGAACTTACTTGAAACAGTTAGGAATTGCTCAACGTATTATTGTTGTTGCCTCTCCTAATGTACAGCAGAATTTTAAATTACAATTATTCGATGAGAGAAAGTTGAAATTAGTAGATGGATTATGGAATTTAAGAGCATGTACCGGAAACAAATATTTGAAAGAGATTAATCCAATGAATATGAAAGGGCTGACAAAAGAGAAGGTAATTAAACAAATAAATAGCATTATTCAAAACTCGTATTTATTTCTTGGTTACATTGAATTTGCTAATTATATAGTTAAAAAATCTGATTCGGATGAAGATGATCCAAAAAAACGCAAGGCGGAGATGATACGCAAGTTAAAAAAACATTTTAGCAATCGTTTAGTTATTATTGATGAAGTTCATAATATTCGAATAAGTGATGATAAACAAGATAAACGCGTTGCGCAAGAATTATTCAAATTAGTCAAATACGTAGATAATTTGAGACTATTATTTCTCTCTGCCACACCCATGTACAATAGTTACAAGGAGATTGTTTGGCTTCTCAATGTAATGAATTTAAACGACCAGCGATCTACTATTGAAATAAATGATGTTTTTGACAAAACAGGAAATTTGTTAATAAATCCAGATGGAACAAATGCTGGAGAAGAATTATTGAGGAGAAAATCCACCGGTTATGTTTCCTTTGTACGTGGTGAAAATCCATATACGTTTCCCTATCGCATTTTCCCTTCTTTATTTTCGATTGGAAATACATTTAAACAATTGACTTATCCGACCAAACAGTTGAATGGAAAGTCAATTGTACAACCATTGGAACATTTAGATGTCTATGTAAATGTATGCGGTGCCTTTCAAGAAAAAGGATACAACTACATTCTTTCTGTAATCAAAGAAAAAGCTGGAAAAACAAAAGCAGGTTTGCCTAGTTTTGAAAATATGGACTCATTTGGTTATACTATTTTACAAAAGCCACTTCAAGCATTGAATATTGTTTATCCAAATAAAATGTTGGATGTTGCAAAACCAATTATTGACACTAAAATATTATTAGGAAGTGAAGGTTTAAAAAGAACAATGAAATATACGGAAACGACTAATCCACCTACTAGAAAGAATTTCGAATATAGAAATAAAGATTTCGGTGATTTTTTTGCACCAGATAAAATTGGACAATATAGTTCAAAAATCAAAAGCATCACTGATAATATTCTCAATTCAGACGGTATTGTACTTATTTATAGTCAGTTTATTGATGGTGGGGCCGTACCCATGGCTTTAGCTTTAGAATCATTGGGTTTTACACGATTCGGTACAAAAACATCCAACTTATTCAAAACACCTCCTCATAAATCAATTGATGCGAAAACATTTTTAACAAAAGATGAAATGGAGAATCCAGACGATTTTACACCTGCTACTTATACCATGATTACTGGTGAAAAGGCACTATCACCTGACAAGGTATTTGATTTAAAAAATCTAACGGATGAAGATAATAAAAATGGAGAGAAAATAAAAATAGTCATCATATCGATGACTGGTTCAGAAGGTATTGATTTTAAAAATTTAAGACAAGTTCATATATTAGAGCCATGGTACAATTTAAGTCTGATTGAGCAAATTATAGGCCGTGCAGTGAGAACATGTAGTCATAAACAGTTGCCATTTAAAGACCGTAACGTGGAAATATTTTTATACGGAACCATTATGACCGATACGGAAGAAGAAGCAGCCGATTTGTATATTTATCGTTTGGCTGAATTAAAAGCAGTTCAAATTGGTCGCGTAAGTAGGATATTAAAAGAATCATCTGTAGATTGTATATTAAATATCGACCAGACAAATTTTACAGAAGAAAATATGAATACGATTGTGAAGCAACAATTATCTAATAAAAAAGTAATAGACTTTCCTATAGGAGACAAGGCCAATACAGTTTCATGTGATTATATGGATACTTGTAATTTTAAATGCAAACCATTCAAGAAAATAACAGAAGCAGACATCAAATTAGATACATATGATGAAAGTTTTATCATCATCAACACTGACAAGATTATTCAGAGAATCCGCGATTTGTTCAAAGAAAGGTTCTTTTATAAAAAAGATAAATTGATAAGCGAAATAAATGTGGTCAAAAATTATCCACTGATTCAGATAAACGCTGCTTTGACTGTATTAATCGATGATCAAAACGAGTATTTAACTGATAAATATGAGAGATTAGGTCATTTGGTCAATATTGAAGAATATTATTTATTTCAACCAATAGAATTGAACAATGAAAACATCAGCGTATTTGATAGAAGAAATCCAATTGATTATAAACATAAAGAAATTGTTGTACCAATTCAAATGAAAAAAGAAGAACCTGTAATTCCATTGAGTAAAGACAAGGTCAGTATAAAAAAGAACGAGATGGAAACTATTAAAAATACTGGAACCAAAATAATCGAAGATTGTAGAGAGAAATATAATACATCTATGAGTGATATAGCAAAAATAAAACGAGGCGAAGACGATTGGTACAGTTTTGTAGCAGTATTAAAAAACACAAATGCTTTTAAGAACATGGAAATGAGTCACGATGATTACAAGCAATTTATTGTTTCACATATTTTAGACTATTTGATATTTGAAGACACGAAAGAAGTATTAACCTATATTTATTTTAAACAAGACAAATTAACGGATTTTGAACAAGAAATTAAGAAATATTACGATGATCTGATGTTAGATAACAAGGGTATTATAGGTATCATATTGCCCAAAGACAACAAACAGCATTTACTGGTAAAAGGTGGTGAGGAGTGGAAAAACGGACAACAAGAAGATTATACTGATTTAGTACCAGAATTAAAAAAACTCGTTATACCACTGACCAATTACAATACACTTGTAGGGTTTATAACCATGTTTAAGAAGGATTATAATATTTTCAAGGTAAAGAATTTGGATGATAAGCGAAGCAAGGGTGCTAGATGCGACCAAGCAGGGAAATCCGAAACCATCAAGTTGTTAAACGAGATTATAGACGATACTGTATATTCATCAGAGAATACAAAAGGCAGAAACAAAATAGAATTTTGCGTGTTACAAGAGATGTATTTGCGCTATTTTGATAAAACATCCAAGAACAACAAAAGATGGTTTGTAACACCTAGCGAGATGATAATAAATGGTATTGAAAAGCTATCATTTTAAAAAGTGTATATAATTTACACGTTTAATGTTTTCAATGGTGTGAACGATGTTATATTTAATACATATATTATGAATATATGTATTGAAAATATAGGTATTCATAATATATTCATAATATATTCATAATATATTCATAATAAACATATTGACAATGTTGATCTAGAATAGTAATTAGTAGGTCTAAATACGTAGATTGCTCTATATATATTAAGTTGTTATTGAGAAAAAAAATCCATATGTATATATATATATATACATATGGATTTTTTAGAAGAAAGTGATGTATTTTCTATGATTGGTGGCAATCCATATGAGGAATCAGATGATTACGTACCGGATAATCATTATATGTATGGTGGTGATGATGGTAGTGGTCAAAATATGAGTAGTGATAGAAATATATTAAGTGATATAGACACAAATTTGCTTTATTATATCACCTATTTGTTTGACCCGGCTAATAGAGAAAAAATTCAAACACCTGGATTTGAAAAGATAAAATCAATATTGCCAACATCTTTAACTGAAGCGCAACGTAATCTGATAACAAAAAATAAATTTTTAACGTTCAAACCTAGTGAATTAAAAGAAAAACTGACTAATCTATTTCCAAAAGAATTGCAATTATTAGATGAGAAAGTAAAAGGAATAGAAAATCTAAAACAGATGTATATAGATGATAACACATATTTAATTGATGGAGAACATGAAAATAAATACAGATGTAAATCTTATGGTGATAAAATTAAATCACCATCTTTAGATAATTTAAAAAATGGACGATTTTTATGCGATCAATTACACGAATATAATACAACAGAAGGGAGTGACGGTTATGGATGTTGTATTAAAAAAACTAAACTCATATTTAAGCGCGCCGTAAATGCTACATTGGCGGTCAATAAGATTTATGCTATCGCGTTTTTGCCCCCCATATCAGTAGTGAACGAAACTGTTGAAAAATTTAAAAAGTTTGCAATTGAAAATGAAAAATTTAATAAATTAGAGAAACAAGCATTTGACAGTTTTTTAGACCAATATAGTAATGATACTGCACGAATTGAATATGTAGAAGCAGCTACAAATCCAGGCACAAATATACAATATTCAAACAATCAAGACAACTCTGACAGTATTATGCGTGGCGGTAATTCGCGTGGAAAAAATATTGAAAAATGTGTTCAGTATGAAATAAAACAATTATTAAAAGAAGAATACGAACAAGAAGTAGAATTAATCAATAATAATATGAAATTATCTTCGAAAGAGAAAAAGAAGCAAATAACCACGTTATACGATGATATTGCTGAGAAAATTGGCCTTTTATGTAATAATTGCCTTGTCAGTGAATATGATGTTAAAAAATGTGAAAATATGCTCATTGATAATTTACATTCTAATCCATCGTTTTTAAATGATGAATATATTTATCATACGTCACACTCTCGGTATAATATGAAAGGAGGAGCTCCTGGTCACATGGCACAAATACATGTCTTACATAAATATGCCTCCGAATTTATGACTTACAGTACTCAAGAAATCCAAGACATATCTGAACAAATCCAAGACATGTCTGATGGGATAAAAGTTGATAATATGGTAGATATTGCGTGGGAATACTTGGTAGCTAATAAGTCTGGTGAGAAATTCGTGCAGATTACTAAGGAAGGTACTCCAGATCTGTTCGGTGGTTCCACCGAAAATGAAGAGATTATCGTAATAACAGACGATCCTACGTCTGAGTCTAAGATTAAAGACATTCTAAGATCCTATATGAATGATAAAGTACATAATGGAGATTCTGTGAATACTGGTTGGGGAATAATTGAAGCATTTGGAAGGGGAGAAACAGTAGATAATAAATGGATTTATCAGATATCGTATATAAAAGATATTGCTACCATTTTAGAAAAAATAGTTACTCAATTAGATGGGTTTCCAAGTGATGGTTTACGTCAATTAATGGGGGGCGAGATTCAAGGTAAAGTAACCGATGTTGATATGACAAAATTGAAAACATTTAATAAGGATATATCTAGTTTGATAACGGATATTGATGAATTTAACAAACAAAAAAAAGAACTTATATACGATGAAAATGGGATGATTTATAAAGCTATCAGTATAGAGGGATTACAAGATAGTAACGTAATATTTGCTGGAATAACACCTCAATTAGATAGTCTAAAACAATATATAGAGAAATTAATTGGCATAGCGAACGTGATAGTGACGTTATATAAATTCTCAGAACCTAACACTGTACAAGTGTTTTACTCTAACAATGAATCAAATAAACCGGACGACTTTGTTTTTAGCGTAGATAGTCTAACTGAGATAGATGAATGGAAAAACGACGACCTAGGCCGAAACGTGGATTCTGCTCGCAACCAATCAGGCGCGATTGTCGAGGCCGTAAGTAATGTCGTATCTGGTGTAAAATCCACGTTTAGTGCTATGTTGAATATTAACAAGGAACCGGAACCAGATGATATTATAAATAAGAATATTAGAGGCAATATTAATTGGTATAAATTACAATTATTGTATTATTTTGTTAGACTAGTTAAAATTAAGAACATTACAACCTTCACTCTGTTTTGTACAACATTTTTTGAAAACAGTATGAATATTGAAACGTATTTGGAATCTAAGAATAAAGATGACGTAGATGACACTATTGAAAAGATTATCAAAGAACTAATTAAATATGACGTTACTGCGATTTATACAGCAGAGAAAGAAAAACTAAATATATCTGACAGTGATAACATAAATACTGATAACATAAATACTGATACAATGAATGCTATTATAGACCATTTATATAAAATACATTTTATTGATGTTTTCATATTCAAACCTCGTAAAATACGTATGAATAACACATTAATGAAAACTGTGAATAATAGTCTAGATCAGAGTGTAGATAATGTTAAAAACCAAATAAACAAACTATCAGTAAATGGTTCCAATGTAACGAAGGCCGCAGACGGAGTTATTGGTATTGAAAATATTCCTCAGACATCTGAAGAGTCAAACTCGATTGCTGATCTAATTTCACTACCTGGGTCTGATATATATAATAATTCAGTAAATGGTTCACAGAAAGGTGGTCCTGATGAAACGTCCAATACAGAGAAAGGGTCAGAGAAAGGACCAGAAGAGACAGACTCTCAGCAGAATATAAACAATAATGATAAATTAATCACTATTATGAATGAACTAAAAAAATCGGATGATAAAAAGAACAAAGTAACCCTTATAACATTAGAGATAATATTAAACAAAGGTTTAGATGAGACTGCCATATCTTACCAATATAATAAAACATATAATTTATTTATGAATAAAGAATTTATTTATAAGGTAGCAGCATTAAAACAGTTATATAAAGATAGTTCCTCATATATGCCAACATACTTGTCATTATCATCATCAGTTTCACCTCTGCCACCACCAGTATTAAATAGCATATTTAATTATTACAATAATTCACGAGTATTCAAAAAGGTAGAAGTACAAGTAGATAATCTGACATACTCTTTAAAGGAATGGAATGATTCGGCGAAAGGCTTTGCATCTAGAGCACAGCGTTCAATGATGGCTATATTATCAGATAAAAAATTTGCTGGTACATTAGCTGGTACCATGTCTGCTGAGATAAATTCAAAGATGATAAAAGGGATAGGTGAATATTTAAAATTAAATACAGGCGAAATTAACACGGAAAGAATGGAGCTGATTCAAAAAAATAGTATGGTGAAATCATGGTCTGATTTATCTAAGGATACGGCTCAATTCAGTTGGATAATTCTAAAAGAAGGAATTAATAGTCTGAATGATTTATTACAACAAGCATTGATATGGTTGTCATGTCATCCTACAGTAATGAGACTCGTAATAAAAGCAATTAGTTCTATGCAGCGTGATTTATGTAACACTGTAAAATTAAAAATTGGCGAATTTACGGACGGAAAAGGATTAGGAGATGTAAATTATGTAGGGAATATATTAAGTAGTGTTGGTGTAGGTTCATATGGTAGTATTGATTCTTCACACACATATGGAAAGGGTAAGAGAAGTGCCGAAGTACAAAAAGAATGGCTAAACGAAAATCGTGATACATATCTACAATATCTTAAACCTATCTATGATAAGGATCCCAGTGCGTTACCATATGGGTGGACTGAGGTGCCGCCAGTGGTGCAGGGGGGAATAGTGAAGTATAGTAATAAAAATGGAATTGAATTAGGCGCGACTGATTTTAACAAGCCTCAATGGCCTCGAGGAATTCAGGATGTAAAAGTTGATGATACCGTTAAAAACCCAGAAGAAATAAAAGAAGAAGAAGCATTTCTTGATAACTATCAAAAAATACAAGCTGGTAAAATATCACCATCGAACACAATTGATTGGTTAGAAGAAAACAGGTTTGGTAAGTATCAAAAAGATAAACGAGAAGCCACTATAAATGTAGTCCGTTTTTTTACCGATATTTTTATATCGAATCCTAAAATAAGTAAAATACTAGATGTAGTGCAAGCTTTTTTGGAAGGAGTTCCGCTTCTTGGAAAATATACCGGAGCATTTATTGCCATTGTATCTGCTTCAAAAGACGAGCTATTTGATGAATTAACATCTGTACAGACATTGCAAAAAGTGAATTTAGAATTTATGGAAGTAGTTTTGGGCAGTGTAGAATGTTTTCGACCTATTCAAATTCAACAATTTATCACTATACGGATAGATAATAGTTTGAACGAATTTATGAAAAAAGCCGAAACTATAGAGTTAATTAAAAAAGCTGAAAAATATCAAGAACAAGGTAAAGATTGGACGAGTTGGTTTAAGAGTTGGGGCGCCACGGTGGTTAATCTACTACAAAAACACAAGCAAATTAATAATATTTTGGAAACAGATATTATAGACTTTATGCGAGTGGGTATAATCACAAAAGACAATATAATAGGTGAAACCGGTCAAGTTAAAGATTTTTATATATCAAATATTGATAAGGATATTGTAGAAACTGATAATAGCGAACAAATAAAGAAATTATATCAAAATTATATGGAGGATAAAGTTAAAAAATATGACGAAATTGTTAATGAGGACGAGAAACTAAAAATATATGCCAAATTTATGGATTACTTGTATATACTCGACGGAAGCGGAAAAGCCGACAATATGTATTATAGTTCAGACTTGGGGAACACAAACAAAGAACAGTCGAGTCGCGGTGGTAATAAACAAAAAAAGAGTGTAAGACGAAAATACAAGAAAACAAAAAAAAAGAGAAATATATATATTGAGAGAGTAAATTAAAAATATGACGATATACGCTAGTTTTCTGTAACAATAATATTAATTTTTATACTATTAAATTTTATAATACTATAAAAACGAATTTAACCAATAATTTAATTAAAAATTGAATAATAGAATTAAAGATTAATTTCTTATAATATAGTAATAATGGAGATATCCAAAGTCAAAAAAGATTTTCGTAAAAAGAGAGAGGTTGGTGTTTATATGAACACGCTTCTATCGCGTAAGATTCAGGTATCATTTAATAAGATAGGTAAGAATATTAAGGAAGTGCTTGAAAAGTCGGTAAAGAGAGATATAGAAGGAAAATGCACAATCGAGGGATTTGTAAAATTCAATTCCACAAAAGTATTAACATATTCAAGTGGTGTTTTATTTGAGAACAAGGTCGAATTCGATGTCGTTTTCGAATGTTTAGTATGTTGTCCAGTCGAAGGAATGCTTATTAAATGTAACGTGAAAAACAAGACGCAGGCCGGTATTCGTGCTGTAATTGGATCAGGAGCAGGAGCAGGAGCAGGAGCAGGAGCAGGAACAGGAGCAGGAGCAACAAGCGAAGAAAAATCGCCTGTTGTTGTCTATGTTAGTAGAGACCATCATTACAATAATAAATATTTCAATACGGTGAATGAGAATGACGAGATTACAGTTCGTGTTATTGGTCAAAGATATGAATTAAACGACGAGCAAGTGAGTGTAATTGGTGAAATAGTAGAACCCAAAACGGATAAAATAAAAATAGACAAAATGAAAAAGAAACCAAGATTAGTTATTTCGGAAAACATTTAAAAGCATTCTTATTTATTATATAATGAGTAGTGAATTGAATACTATAAAAGAACGCATTGAGAATTTAAACAAGTTTCATCAAGTGGAAATTCTCAAGTTATTGAAAATATCTGACAATACAACCCTGAATGAAAACAAAAATGGCGTATTTATCAATTTGTCTAGTTTAAGTGATAAAGTAATTTTTGAGTTAGATAAATATTTAGAATATGTAGAGAAACAAGAGACGCAGTTGGGTGAAATCGAACAACAGAAGAGTTTGCTGTCTAATACATTTTTTAAAGATAATAAAGATACCGCGTCTATTACATTAAATGCAGAACTCTAACGACGTGATAGATGGACTAAATAAATATATGCTAACATTAAAAAATATGTCTAATATTAGCATAATAAGGAACGAAGAAAATACTCGAAAACCTACAATGGTTGCTCCGAAAAAAAATATTGCAACCGATATTGATATTTTTTTCCCAAAACAACGAGACCAGCTATTTTGGTGCCTATATATTATATTACATGGTCAAATAGAATACGACATGCTTACTAATTTTTTTACTTTGGAAAAAGAAACAAAATATAAATGGATCGAAGTTTTTCGCGGAAGAAAGGAACTATTTAAACCGATTAAAGTAAGTAGAAACGTAGTCGAAGACGAATTGGCAAACGCGAAGACTATTACAATGGCATCTATCAAGGCACTATGTCATTTGAAGGATATAAATGTTTTTTATATCGATAATAAAAAATACTATGAAATTATGACAAACAGTGAAAAGCCAATTTATCTCATTGAAAAAGTAGAGGGTCGCTTTGGATTAAAGCAGAAAATACCAATTGAAAAAGTGGAGTACTATAGAGAAAATTATTGGAAGTTGGAGAATTTAGACAAGCCTTTGAAGGCAGTATCGAGTTACAAGGCGAGTGAGCTGAAAGACATTTGTAAAAGATTACATATTGAATCATCAGACATGACGAAACCTAAAATGTATGAAAAAATATTGAGTAAATTATAAGTTGTATTGATTGAAAAAATCACTAAAATAAGAACAATTAAAATTAAAATTGAAAACGTATTTAAAATAATATGTTCAAGTATATATACACAATGCCGGAATTAAATTCCCAACAGCAATTTGATAATATTGTTAATAAATATTTAGAAAATGTTGTTAGATTAAGTGATGGCGTACCTGAATTTGAAATTCGTTTTGGAACACGTGGAATAAAAAGAATTTCCAAAATTGATTTCGACAACGTAATTCAAAAACTAAAATCATCTGGATTCGAATTAATGGATGTCAATGCATATACATTGAAAATGCAAAGTGAATTCTTAGACAAGAAAACCGGTCGAACAAAAGAGTCAAATGTGCGTGTCGAATTAAATGGTATTCATCATATTCAACAATATTGTGAAACGAATTCACTTGACAAAACATTTCCGACTTTTACACAAAAACAATATGCAAAGGTAGATGGTAATCCGGTATATCCTGTCGATATAGACGATTTCAACTTGCGCGCCTCTTTTCAAACAGAGAAACTAGTTCCTGCCCACGGTGCGTTTGCAGAAAGCATCATCTCTTCTTGGTCCGAGTATAAAAAAACATCGTTTCGTTATTTAAATCGTACTTCATTTGTTCATAAGGATTTACCTATTCGATTTGATTTGAGTATTGTAAAGGAAGGTGAAATGGAAGAAAAAGAGTTTCGAGGAAGAAAACGATTTGTACCTAGACCTGAATATACTATTCAAGCAGCCAAAGTATTTGATAACGTGGAAAAATATGAAATCGAATTGGAAATTTTAAATAATAAAGTCGGCGCTGGAACCAATTATTCAGATAGCAGAACATTGTCCAAGGCGTTAAGAAAATCAATTATATATGTTCTGTCAGGACTACAAAATACAAATTATCCTGTACCGTACAACGAAATTCGAACAGTAGGTGATCAGTATTTGAAATTAGTATATGGCAAAGAATACCACGACAGAATGAGAATGAAACCCAAAATGTATTTAGGTCCATCATCATCTACTCTACAAATGAACAATATAGCACCTATTAATGATGACGCAATTATACCAAACATTCGCAACAATTATACAGTCACTGAGAAGGCCGATGGTATGAGAAAGTTGCTTTATATTAACAAGGGTGGAAAAATCTATTTGATTGATACGAATATGAATGTTCAATTTACAGGCGCGGTCACAAAGAATGTTGATTTGTTTGAAACAATATTGGACGGTGAGCATATTTTACATAACAAAAAGGGTGAATTTATTAATCTCTATGCTGCGTTTGATGTCTATATTGTTAATAAAAAGGATGTTCGTGCAAATTCTTTCATCCCTCCTCCAACAGAGGAAGGAGAGAAAGAACCGATTCTAACAAAATATCGATTACCTGTTTTAACGAATATTATCAAAAATTTGTCCGCAACGTCGTCGGTTTCAGATAAACCGTCGCCTATTCGTATCGAGCATAAAAATTTCAAAGCAGAAGGTAAGAATTTGAGTATCTTTCAATGTTGTAATACCATTATTGACCAACAAAAACAAGGTCTATATGAATATGAAGTAGATGGATTAATCTTTACACCAGCCTATTTCGGCGTTGCTGCGGACAAAGCTGGAGAAGCTGGTCCTCTAAATAAACCTAGTTGGGCTCACTCATTCAAATGGAAACCACCTGAATTCAATACCATTGATTTCTTGATTACTACAAAAAAAGACGTTAATGGGAGTGAAGATTTTATCGGCAATATTTTCCAAGAAGGAACCAATACATCGGCATATGAACAATTATCACAATATAAAACGCTAATTATGCGTGTCGGATTTGATGAGAAGAAACACGGATATACGAATCCATGTGCTGATGTGATTAATGATAAATTACCTAATTTTGAAAATAACCAATTTGGTGATAGACGTGAAGATAGTTATAAACCTATGCCGTTTTATCCAACAAATCCATCGGATCCTGATGCAAATATATGTAATATCATGTTACAATCCGATGAGAGTGGAAATAAGCAATTAATAACTGAGGAAAACGAAGTGTTTGGTGATGGTGTGATTGTTGAGTT
>Ga0114995_10000779_pt1 | contig 22296 bp, 21 predicted proteins | sample ArcticOcean_MG_C_11_FD_87038 | JGI IMG/M metagenome (GOLD analysis project Ga0114995, IMG submission 87038) | Marine microbial communities from western Arctic Ocean - ArcticOcean_MG_CB2_154 | ecosystem: Environmental > Aquatic > Marine > Oceanic | place: Arctic Ocean: Canada Basin | collected... | reverse complement strand
AATGCAGAAACAATATCAAATCGTTTGGCGCGAGAAGCAGACGGTATAGCAAGCAATACCTCCTCAATCTTCAGTTTATTAATTACAGCGCTAATAGAATTTGCAGGATAAACATCTAAGCCTAAAATTTGAGTGTGTAGAAACCCTTTTTCTTCATCAACAAACCCAATAAGTCTGTATTCAGAAGAATGACCTAAAGCTCCAGCGAGCTGCATACCAGCATCACCAACGCCGTAGATTAAAGTCCTCTTTCTTTTAATATCAGATCTTTTTAAAGATAGTAGCGAGCGTGCAGACATACGTAAACATATTATTCCCAATACCGATAATAACCAATTTATTAATACAACAGAGCGAGGAATGTTATCCCCTACTAAAAATATAGTTCCCCACACTAGTGCATATAAAGATACCGCTTGTGCAATGGTCCATAAGTCATTAAAACTAGTATAACGAGTAACTGATCGGTATAAGCCAAAGCGTAGAAAAATAATTCCGCCAATAACTGGCGCAGCAAAAAGCAGCCAAAAAATAAAATCATTATCTGGAACATACCATAACCCAAGTCTGATTGAGAAGGATAGCCACAATATTAATACAAGAATAACAGCGTCAAAAAACAACATGATCAGTTGTTTATGAAAACGTGAAAGTTCTAGGAGCTTATTTAGCAAAGTATCTTAAATTAATTTGGTTTACATTACTTTAAATTATATTCTTTTTAAGGTCGATAAGGTCATTCATTTATAGTTGTCGAAGCACCTAGTCTGTAGAAAAAATCCACTAGAGAAAGGTATACTCCGACGTGAACTTCAAATCAGAAGCTAGAATAATAAGATTTCTTAATAAATTGTAGTGATAACAACTAGTCGTTTAGTAAGTAGTATAGAAAAGCCGAAATCTTAATTTAACATTAGTTACCAACATAACTAGTGACTCACGTCATCACGACTTAAAACCTTTAAAAAAGTCATCCACAATATTTTCATATCGAACCAAAATGATTGGCGACCTAAGTACTCCACATCTAATTTCACTTTATCAGGAATGGATATCTCATCCCTGCCATTTACTTGTGCCCAGCCTGTAATTCCAGGTAACAATTTATCCACGCCATTTTCAGTGCGAAATGCAATTAATTCTTTTTGATTAAATAGTGCGGGACGCGGCCCTATAAAACTCATATCACCTTTCAAAACAGAAAAGAGCTGCGGCAGCTCATCTAAACTGCTGAAACGCAAGAGGCCACCGATTGGTGACAAATAAGATTTGGGGTTATCTAATAGGTGAGTTGCTACAGCGGGAGTATTGGTCAACATTGATCTAAATTTTGGCATTTTAAAAATTTTATTATTCTTGCCAATGCGATCAGACCAATAAAGTGCCGGGCCTTTCGAAGTAGCAATAACCAAAACTGCTATTATTAAAAGGGGAATAAAAAAAATCAATAGCAGAAAGACTGCCAATATTAAATCAAATATTCTTTTCATTATCTGCAACTTTACAAAGCTGTTCATACGTCGTTAACCTATAAAATAAATCTTTCAACTTTAGCTAATAGAGCCTGTCTTGCTAAATTAGGTGTTAATTTAGTATTAATATTACGAAACACATCTAATACTGAAAATTTACTCTTATGGAGTTCATGAGTCCTATCTGCTAAATGAATAACGCAATCAATACTAGTAAGGCTGGGGGAAAGATCAGGATGACCTCCAAAATCTACCACTACAAATTGTTTAATATTACTAGAGAGTAGATTAGTTTTTTGAAAAGCCGCAACTGATACATCGAGGTGGTGTTGTGTAAGTTCTCCGGCCAATGCAGTTCCAATAAAGCCCGTAGCTCTAGTTGATAAAATTGTCATTAAAATATTTGAAAAATAATCAAAAATAATAAGACTATCGCATCTCTTGGTCTACGTCTCAAATTCCAAAAATTTTTTATTAAAAAAGATTTCCTTAGCAATGAATATTCATTGCAGGTTCTATTTAATAGATTGCTAATTTTTTTTACCTCATTAAAATACCATTTCTCTCTAATTTTTAAAAAACGCCGCCAATAAGCCTTCAATCCGAAATTCACACCAACTTGATTAAAATCATGCTGGCGGTATAGCATCAAAGGTTTGCTGTCTATTTTCCACTTCATTCCTTGAGAGCGACAATATGCATAAACCATCCAATCATGAAACTCAACTAGATTAACTTTACTCCAGTTTTTAATTAGAAATTTTTTAAATTTTTGTGCGGTCTGCTGTTTCAATACATACGTGCACCCTGGACCGGCTGCTTCAAAATAATAATCAAATTTCTTTTGGGGAAATGATTTTTTTACTAACATCTCTCGCCCATTGCTCCAAAAAGCAAATACGTCACTTGAATATCCATCTAGATCATCTTTTTTAATAGTCTTAATTGCATGACATAACTTTCTATCACCCCAAATATCATCTTGATCAGAAAAAGCAATATAGTCAAAACGTGATAAATCAATATCACGCATTAAACGAAAGAAGTTTTTTGCAGCTCCTCCAAACTTCTTCCCGTATGGCAGAAGATTGATATTAATATTTTGACTTGCAAGATCCTGACACAACTCATATGTTTTATCATTTGATAAGTCGACGCTTATAAATATTGTTATTGAAGCATTCTTTTGGGACAGAATAGACATAACCTGCTCTTGAATCCACTCCATTCCATTATGAGCTGCTAATAGAACGGCAACTGATGAATATTTATTTATCATAAAAAAAGACCGCTATTAGTTTTTAAAATTTTTCATATGTATTTGACAATTTATATAATCATCATTAAATTCTTGCACCATGTATGTAAAGGGAAAATGTAGCTGATAACCATAGCTCTTAAAATTTACATCCCGCATTGGATATGAGCGTAAACATATTTTTTTCAATAGCATAATACGACAATATGCTTCTCTCTAGATTAATGTCAACCACAAATCAGAAAAAAATTCGCTAGAAATTTCTACGCTGATATTAAGAATAAAACGATAAATTTTAAGTTCCGTAATACTAGTTTAGTATTATCAATTTACATGATAAAGTTAAAGCAATATTACTTCATTCATTTAATTTAATTTGATTTAATTTTTTTTAAACAAATAACCAAATTCATAAGGCTAGTAAAATTCATTATGCACAAATATTTAAAAGTAAATAAAATTACTTTTATAACATTAATAAATATATTAGTGCTTATATTCCCTTTGTCCCTCCTTAGGCATGAAATGACTGGTTTACTAATAATTACTTTAATGTCATTTATGGGCTTAGTGATTTTATATATAAAAAAAGAAAATATTTTTAAAATTAAATTTATTCAATTTATTTTTTTTATTTTTTTTCCTTCCTTCATCCTCATTTTTTTAGTGCATATCAATATTGATACAGGAATTCAGTTTAATACTATAAATCTAGCCCTTTACCAAAGTTTACTATGCCCCTTGGTTGCTTATTGTATCTACAACGCAAATTTAAGTCATAAAATTTTTATTACGGGAATAAAAGTCTCACTAATATTAGTTGGTCTATGGATAATTTATCACGGCATTCAGCCTGATCATTCCAGGATATTATGGTCATCTCGATTTGGAGCCCTATTACTTGCTTTTACATTTATTGAGGCTAAAAATAGCAAAGAAGACAAATTTGATATTTTTCTAACTTTTTTATCACTCATTGTAGCAACTAACTCAATAATTTTAAGTGGTGATAGACTCACATTTTTAACTCTAATTCCTTTATTAATTCTAGTATTTGCTATAAATAGGATTTATTTAACAAGGGTTGATCAAATTAAAAAAAATTACATATATTTATTCTTAACTTTTTTAATAATTTTCATGAGTTTTCAAGGTAACCAAATAATGAAGGAAAGGTTTACTGAAATAAATTCAAATCTTGTAGAAACATTAATAGAGAAAGAAACTTTCGAAGCTCAAACTCTACATAACAGTTCAATATTACAGAGAGGGGTCTTATTCAAGTCTGGATTTAAATCAATTAAAGAAAAACCTTTATTTGGACATGGCTTAAACAATGTTTACACAGAGCTAACTAGGCACTATCCCATTGAATATAACGATCATCCGTTCCTTATAAGAATCACGCATGCACATAATTCTTTTATAAATATAACCATAGCGAGCGGTTTTTTTGGATTATTAATTCTTATTGGTAATTACTTCCTAATACCTTTAGTTTTATTTATTAAATATTTAAAAATAAAAAAAAAGGAAAGTTTGTATTCATCATTGGGAATTATTCTCCTTACAGGGTATGGATTTCTAAGCACAGGAGAAACGATGTATCTCGGTATAGCTGAGACATCTTTTTTTATATTTTTTATTTCGTATTGTTTAGCAAATATATACAAAAAATAATATTTTATCTAATCTCTTTAAATTACTATATTAAATAGCAGTCCATCAAAATTCCTTTTCTGTTCTTTCCTAGAAAATAAAATGCTGATGCTGCATAATAAGATCCAAGCTTATCAATTGGAAGGTGATCGAAATACTTTAAGAAGAAAGAGGTCGTGTGTGCAAAAAATTTAAGGGAAAAGTCAATATTTTTGATGATATAAAGCTTGTTAAAAAAAGTGTATGTGGCCATGCTAAAATAGTTCAGGGACCCATCAATGCCTTATGATCTAATTCACTGAATTTTATAAATAATCGGCTGTGTCCTAGATAAGTAAGTAAAAACATATTGCCTCCTATGAATCTGTTGCATAAACGGTGTTTCAGCATAAGCAATAGTGGTTTTATTTAGGACACAATATATTGCATCAACACTTCTAAATGAGTAAATAAAATGGTCTAGAACAGCCTGAGAGATTATGCAATCAAACAATTAATCAGTGAAGGGATGTCGTTGCAATCAGAAATAATATCTGTGTACTCACCAAACGAGACATCTAAACCAACTATCATGAAGGCTTTATTGTAATATATTGCCTCTATACCCTCACATTAAACCTTCCACCAACAACAAGAATTTTATTCTTTTGGTTATAAAGCAGAAAATTTTTATGATTACTTATTGCTTTAATAATTAATCTTATCGGCTGAAAAAAGGTCTAATAATTGCATAAAGTATAATTGGATGAATATTCCATGTAGTTTTTTTTGCTTGAGATTATTCTTGAAAAAGATACTTTGCTTAACAAAATTATTATAGGAATTCCATCTGCTATTTGATCACGAATTCTATTTTTTTTGAATAATAAAATTTTATTTTATAATAAATCTATTTATTATCTCAAGGCATGCAAATAACTATTTAAACTCTGCAATAAAAATCATAATTACGATATCACTTAATCAAAACCCATCTTTCAAATTCATTAGCAGGAATATTAAGCTTTGTAGGAGTAATATTCATCTTTTTAAAAAATTCAACACATGCAATTCGAGCCCCTGGAAATTTCAATGAATAATATTCATCCAAATGCATAAAACTACCATCAGTCATATATTTATACATAATAGGTAACGCTTCTTTATAACTTAAATATAAATCACAATCCATGTTGCAGGAAAAAACTTTACCTTTATATGTTTTAAAAAAAGAAGGGATGGTCTTAGAATATTCTCCAATAACCAACTCAATATTATCCAACTCAAAATTATTTATCCTTTTTCGTACAATATCTTCGGAAGTATCACTAAAATTTCCAGCTGTTGATATATTCAATGGAGATAAATCATCATTATAGATATTTGTAATATTCATTAATAATTTATGCTTTTTAATGTGTTCATCATCAAAAATTTCTGGATTTGATTCAAAAGAATCGAAACTATCATTAGCATGATAAGGAGGAAAACCATTGAAGGAGTCAAAACCATATACTTTTTTATCAGAACCAATTTTTTTTAATAACAAGGCCATTGAAATGAGTGATGATCCTTTAAAAACGCCGAACTCAAATATATCTCCCTCAATTTTATCAATATTTTTTTTACAATGTTCAAACCAAAATCTAAGCCTAGAAGTATCGCTACAAAAATTTTCAATACCCAAGATATTAAAAATATAATCATCTGTATGATTTAAAACAATTTCATTCATTGATATTTTTTTTCTCATACTAATAAAATCTCCTTTAATTTTTTACTTTTTGGACAAAGGATAAGCTCATTAACTCCTGATGGTAATGAAGTATTTATATCTATTAATTCTAATTTTGTTTTATTAAACAAATAACATAAATAATCAACCTCTTTTGCAAAGCTAATAACGTCAAAAAGAGTAATATTTGCAATCTTCATAGTAACTGGATTTGCTTCCATCTGTATTATAGGTTTAGATATATTAATAGTTTTAGTTAAACCCGTAAGAACTTGTAATTCAAATCCTTCCACATCAATTTTAATAAAAGATATTTTTCGTGATTTTTCCATGCTTTGAATAAACTCATCTCCATTTCTAATCGTTGCTTTTAAGCAACTATCTTTATCGCCCCTATCCGTATCAAGCCCGACAAATGATACTCTTCCAGTATTTCTCCTATTATCGTTGTTGCTGATTTCTTTGGTATACGCTGGAAAGCCAATACCCAAAGTTTTATTAGAATCTCCTAAGCCAAATGTGAATAACTTTATGTTATGTTTTGTAATATTTTTTTTAATATAAAATAAATTTGGAGGGTATGGTTCAAATGAATAAATATCAATACTTTTTTCCTGAATTGATTTTCTAAATGCGATGGCAGAGTATCCAATATTTCCCCCGATATCAAGTATTATGCTATTTTTATTTTTTGTTACCCCAAATTTCTTAAATAGTAATTTATATTTTCTTATATTGCTTGGAAATAAATCTCTGTCAGCAGCTTTTAGTTGCTGAATTGTCGGAGAGATTATAAATTTTTTTGCAGTGATTGAAAAAAAAGCATAGTTAGAAAAAAAAATTTTAAAGAATTTGCATTGCAGAGTGAAAAATAAATAGTATATTTTAAGGATTATTTTTTTCATCAATATTCTTAATAAATTTATCTAATAAACTAGCTGCATGCCCATAAGCAATTTCTTGAGCTTCAATACACATTCCACCAATATGTGGTGTAATAATAATTTGATCTGATTTTAATGAATACTTTAAAAGAGGGTTATTTTTTTTATTAGTTACTTCATTAGCAAGAACATCTGTTGCCATTCTTGCATCCGGATTGGCCTTTAAAAAATTTATCAAATCTAATTCATTGACTATATCTCCTCGTGCAGTATTTACTATAACTACACTCGGTTTCATCATATCAAAACTTGATTTATTTATCATGTCTTTAGTTTCTTCTGTAACATGAACATGTATTGCCACCACGTCTGATTCTTTAAGTAAGCATTCTAAGCTACTCACTTGCTCTATACCTTGGTCGTCAACTTTTTTATAAGGATCGTAAACTAAAACCCTAGAATCAAAAGCCTTGCAATAATTAGAGTACATAGCACCAAGTCTTCCATATCCAATAGTTCCTACAGTGAGATAGTTCATTTGTCGACCAATGAATTTCTCGTAATCCCATTCCCCCCTTTGAACAGCTTTATAGCTTCTTACTACATGTCGTAAGCTTGCCAACGTTAAGGAGAATGCTAATTCTGCTGTAGAGCTAATACGGTTTATCACATCCCTTTCTTCAGTCAATGAAATTATGGGCAAGCAAAGTTTTTTAGCATAGCTCATATCAATATGATTGGTTCCTGTTGAGGCGGTACAAATAACTTTTAACCTTTTTGCTGCATCTAAAAGATCTTTCCCTATAAATACGTTGGATTTATTTGGGTTCGTGAAAATTGCATCATAATCGTCAACGATTGATATGACTTCTTCCATTGAGGGATCATCCAAATAAGTTACGCTTCCAGCAGACTCCAAAATACCCTGCAACCCATTAATATGTTTGACTGGTGTTATGACAAGTATTTTATATTCCATTTCGCATCACTTTTTTTAGCATTAATTCAGCTATCATAAAATCAATTTCCGTATCTATGTTTACAGCTCTTTCATTAGGAAGAATGTATGGCCTGCTATTATCAGACCCATACCTTTTCCCGGAAATCATAAGATAATCTCTTTTTAAAGCATAGATTGAACCGCTTCTAATATAAGCCTCTGGCTTTAAATCCTGCCTTCTACTTTCTGGTACTTCTAAGATACAAAAATCAGTAATCTTATCATTAATAATTTTTTTAATACGCTCTGGATGGTGGTCTTCCAGCTTATGAACTGCAATAACAGAATCAGCCTCAGTTAAAATCAATTTTTCAATTGCTTCGTCAATATCCTCTACAGTTTTCATAGGGTTTGTACACATTAGCTCAACAACAAAATCATACTTAATCCCCTCCTGACGCTCAACCCATTCTACTGCATGTTGCATAGCAGAAACAGAACTAGATTTATCTGTACTAAGTTTGCTTGGTCTTAAGAATGGGGCTTCTGCGCCACATTGAATTGCAACCTGCTGAATCTCTTTATCGTCAGTTGAAACGATATAACGAGTTAAAAACTTACTCTTTAACGCTTCAGAAATTGTATAACTAATAAGAGGGAGGCCGGCTATATGCTTTATATTTTTTTTTGGAACCGACTTTGAGCCTCCTCTAGCCAGAGTTAATCCTAAAATATGTATAGGTTTATTTTGATTCATTTAATAGTTTTTTTATAATATCCTGAGAACCAACTTCACGTGAATTAAGTGTGAATTGATAATTATCAAAAGAAATAATACCTACGTTGTCTCCGGTGATTTGTCCCTTTCTAATTTCTACTGAGGATATGGCGCAACCTAATCCATATAAAGCCCGCATAATTGGCTCTCTGTCAGTCCTTGAATTCATTGAGGAGTCAATCTGTAAAAACCTACCACTAAGATCTTTTTTCCAATAATGCCCGTAATCTATAAAACACGGAAAAGCTGAGCTTAACCCCATGTACTGTAATTCTGTTATTAGTTGATCAAATAAATTTTTTGGTCTAAAGGGGTAATGATGATTCACATACAAAATCACCTCTGGATAAGAGCCTCTGGACTCTATTTCTCTTAGTGATAATGAAAGTAATTCTTCAACATTTAGGTTGTCCGTATTAAATACTAATTTATTTCTATCAATCCATTGCGCTCCCAATTCACTCGCAATGTTTTCATCGTAAGCTAATATGTAAATCTTGCTCGAAAAAGAAATTAACATTAATTCCTTAACAGCATTAACTAACAGCTTAAATTCTAAAGATTTTTTATCTATTTTTATTTCATTTATAAGTAATATGGAAGCAATACCGATATTTTCAGGCTTTAATGAATTCGGCAAATCACCAATACTTTCTGCATCTATTCTATCAAGAATTGTTGCTATACCTTTTGCCCTATCTGATGAATTACCATGCTGGTGTAGTCCATGATAATGATAAACTGAGGCACTTGGTTCATATATAATCTTATATCCAGCCTCAATAACCAACTTCCCCCAAACCCTATCTTCAATATTAGTTATCTTTTCATCAAAAGGAAACTTATCCCAAACTGCCCTAGGAATCATACTATTTGCGTTATGGAAAAAATAATCTTTTACTTGTACTTTTTTATCCTGACCAAAAGAAATCAGTAAGTCCCTTTTATCTGCGTCACTGGTAAAGGATAAGGGAAGCTGCCGACCATACACACCCGCTAACTTTTGGCTATTGATAAAATTTTTGTGTAGGTTTTTTAACCACAGATTATCTTTAGGTATACAGTGGGCTGATATACACACAATGTAATTTCCATTTGAGCAACGGATACCATCATTTATAGCTTTTCCTGGGAGAAAATTAGCAATGCTTACTATCTTGGATATTGGATAACGTTTTGCTACTTGAATAGTATGATCTGTACTATTATTATCCACTAAAATCACTTCAAAACTGTCAAAGTTTTGATCAAATATTGCCCTTAAACAATGGCCTATCCACTTTTCTTCGTTAAAAGCTCTTACAATGATTGATACAGTAGGTTTGATTAAACTCATTTAAACATTTCAAAATTTAATAGTTCATCTGCAGGAATGTCGTACAAAGCTTTTTTTCCTAGGATTTTTTGGATATTTTTGGCAGGTATTCCAGTGCCTGGATTGCGGTAAGCGATCATATCATCAGCCAATAAAGTACCTGCTAAGATTTTTTTAGCCGAAGCTATTGAAACATGATATTTATTTCTGGTGAGCCACTCAGTCTCACTTACAATTTTTTCACCAGTGCCTTTGATTTTTTCTATTTCTCTAATACTTTTTACCATCTGAATAAAATCGGATGGATTGAGAGACATTTTATGATCGAATCCCGTCATGTCATTATCTAGAGTATAGTGCCTTTCAATAGCAACAGCTCCCATAGAGACCGCAGCAAGTGTTGGTAGGTAACCTAATTCATGGCCAGAATAACCAACAGGAAGGCCATACCTTTCCTTAAGGACATTAATCATTCGTAAATTACATTGATCGTGAGGAGTTGGATAGGCTGAAACACAATGCAAAAGCAAAAGTGGAGCATCAAAGTCATTAAATATTTTAACTGCGGTGTCAATCTCAGACAACTCCGCCATCCCAGTTGATAAAATTGCTTGCTTCCCGGTTTGAGCCATGTACCTTAGCAATTCAATATTTGTGGCGCTGTGACTAGCTAATTTATAAATTTTGATATTCAAGCTCTCTAAGAAATCAACTGCCTCCGGATCAAATGCAGTGCATAAAAAATCTAAACCCAAACCCTCTGCATAGTTTTTTATATCCTGATACTGAGACATATTAAGCTCTAAATGCTCACGTATTTCTTTATAAGTACTTCCAAACTCAGGAAATCTATCATCCCTAGCATCTAATGTAGCTTTTACAGCAAGCTTACTTACTGTTCTTTTTTGGAATTTAACTGCATCAGCACCAGCGGTCGAAGCCAAATCTATAAGTTTTTTTGCAATATCAACCGAACCATTATGATTTAAGCCTGCCTCCGCAATGACGTAAGTGTGATTACTCTCTTTGTTTTTTATAAATAAGTTATTTTCCATAATTTTTAGTATATTTTTTCTATAATTGATGAATAAAATTTTTGCTCAGTAAATACAGATGCTGTTTTTATTGCTTCTTTGGACAGTTTAATATATTTATCATTATTGGTAATAATATTTGTTATTTGTATGTCAAAATCCTTTGGAGATTTAATAATAGTAATATTTTGGTTCCCGTTGTATTCATCCATACCTTTATTATAAATAGCAATAGGGACGACACCTAGCGCCATAGACTCAATAAGGGGTAAGCCAAAACCCTCAAAAGTTGTGGTGCTTAAAACAAAATGACATTTCTGTAAAATTTCTACATATTCACTATCCGATTTAGGACTTTTTAATACAATATTTTTATTTGGTAAATTTAATTTATCTTGAGATATGACAAAATATTTTATATTTTTTAATTTTGATTGTTTAATAATATTAATAAATTGACTAAGGCCCTTCCTTGGTTGTAAGCTAGTAACAATCGATATATTGATAGGCTTTAAAGATGGGTTAATATTCCTTTTTTTAAAATTAAGAGTAAATACTGATGGATTAACAATACAAGATTGCGAAAAAATTTTATTCATTTTTAAGGTTTTATTATATGACTCTAAGCTGTATCGGGAATTAAAAAGAACAGCATGGTATTGCCATTTTTGAGTAAATTTAAAAATAATTTTATAAATGTAATTTACAAAACCTCCTCCTTTAATATTTTTATTAAATAAATCTAAATCATTCGATTGAACAAATCTGACAATCTTTTTCCTAGAATATAGAAATGAAAAAAATATAAGAATTGGATCAGATATAATTATAGTATTAACTGATTGATCAAATCGAATTCTTATTGATAAAAAAAAAGAAGCTAATAAAATAGAAAACAAACTATCGCCAATAACTGATTGAGCAACACTCTCAACGTTAGGCGTTATAAATTTACTTCCCTTTCTATCCAAATAAAATAATTTACAGTTTCTATTGTCTCTATTGGCTAACTCAGTAAATTGTAACAAAACTCTATTTCCACCACCAATTTTAAGTGATGGCAAAATAATTGCTAACGAATCATTCATTTGTGCAAATCAAATGATGGTTAATGTTATTTTTATTAAGTATTTTACTAATATTGGCTATACGAATATCACCAAAAGGAGATTTATTAGGCACATATGAAATTACATTAGTCTTATTTTTTAATAAGCCAAAAAATTCTGCCATGAGCATAGTGCTATTTATTGGGTTAACAATTAAAGAGATATTTTTATTGAGCATAATTAATTCAGATGGATAATTGGCATACTTAAAATCAAAGCCTAATTTCTTATAGAGTTGATCGCTCACCTTTTTTTCGGAAGGATGCTTTGATAAATAAATTTTTTTTACCCCAAAACTCTTTAATTTTGAATATACACGCAGCATTAATGTTCGATATTCAGCTTTAGTCATTCTTCCAGCTTCTATAGTTGGGGCTGTCATAATCAATGCGGAACCGGGCATCCCTATATTTATAAATTTGTTTGATAATTTTATAAAAGACGATGAAACAAACTTTGAAATATTAATAATATTTTTATTTTTTAAAAAAACAATATTTTGTGGATTGATAGAAGTATATATTTTGTTAAATCTTTTATCAGAAAACAATGTATATTCTGATGGATAATAATAAAATCCATGCATTAAATTTATTAAAAATCTTAATGCTCTATATTTCTTTTTTTGAACGATACCATTAATCAAACCATCATCAAATTGAATAACATCATTATCCTTAATACGAAGTGAGTTCCTAAGAAAATCAAAATAAAATCCTGATGCAAAACATGTGCATAATGTGTTCGATGGATTTATTGAAATAATTTTTTTGCATAAATTCTTAATTTTTCTTAAATCCTTAAAATTAATTGCTAGATTTTTATCGGTTGAATTAATATCAAAAATATAAAAATTTTTAGGTATATTCAATAGATTGCTGGCAAGTTTCAAATCTTTTTTACTACCCTTCCAAATTAAAAAAGTATTATTACTTGAAAATAACTTTCCAAAAACCGAGTTTATATATATCAACTGAGTGATAGATCTGGCATCAATAATTAAACCAGATGTATTAATATTTTTATCTTTACTAACTATCATTGAAATTGTCTTTGTATGAACCTATATTAACTAATTTATTATTTTCAAATTTGAATATCTTATTACAATTTTTTAGAGAGGATAACCTATGTGCAACCATTATGACTGTACTCCCCTTCTGTGATTTAAAAATTGACTCAATAATTTTTTGTTCTGTCTTTTTATCTAGTGCACTAGTTGCTTCATCTAAAATGAATACAGCTGGCTTCTTGTACATTGCTCTTGCTAGTCCAACTCTTTGTCTTTGTCCTCCTGACAATTTTTCACCCATGTCCCCTATACTACCTTTTGGTTGAGAGTATGGTTTTAATAAAAATTCTTCCAATTGAGAGTCCTTAATGGCTTTTCTCAGTCGCTCCTTATCTATATCAACCTCCTCATCTAAAAATACTATATTTTTTTCAATACTTTCATTAGTTAAAAATATTGATTGAGGAACATGTCCAATATTGCTTTGCCAAGACTGTAATCTATGTTTATCTAATTCAGTACCATCCACATAAAATTCTCCTGATGATGGTTTTAATAAACCCATAATAATATCTAACAAAGTGCTCTTTCCGCATCCTGAGTCGCCAATTATTCCGATACAATCTCCGTGACTAATTTTTAAGTTTATATTTGATAATGCATCCTTCAGCTCTTTAGGGTATCTATACGAAATATTTCTAAGTTCGATATTTTTAGAAAATAAGAATTTATTTAGATTTTTTGTATTGACATCTTCATTAATGGGTTTCCTCATTACAATCAATACATCCTCTAATGATTTACCCACTCCTCTCACAGAACTAAGCCCAAAATAAATTTGTTGTACAAGCGGTAACAATTTTTGAGCTGATAATGCCATGACTCCCAATACCGGCAGTGCTTGATCAAAATTCTTCGAATCTTTTGCTAAGAAAAATGCAATAATAGCTATTAAAATCATACCGGCTGACTCCATCAAGTATTTTGGACTTTGCCCGATAAAAAGTATGTCGCTCTCTGCTCGTTGTAAGGGTGAATCGATATCATCAAATTTTTGATAGAATTTAGAATGAACATTATCAATTATAATATCTCGTATATTTCCTAAACTTTCTTGGATGAATAAGACAAGTTTCGAAGAATTTTTGGCAATTATTTCACTTTTTTGTGAAAGATTTACCCTTGTAAATTTGATGATAAATATATAAATGAGACCTATAAAAGATACAACTAACATTGTCGTTAGAGGGCTTACAAATATTAGCAATGCTAATATTACTGAGCCAATAAAAAAAGATGAAAGAATGGTAAGTAACGGGTAAATTACACCAGTGACTATAAGTCTAGTCTTGTTGATAATCTTGTTAATAACTTCGCTCTTATCTGCTCCGATATGGGCCTCATAGTTCTGGCTTAATGTTCTCTTATAAATATTAATATTTAAATCTGCTCCTGTCATATATGATAATTTTGAAATATTTCTTACCAACATAATCCTTAATATTCCTGATAACAGAGCAGCAGATGCGAATAAGGAAACCATTACAACTAGAAGATCATGATCGGAAGTAATATTAAAATATGTGATCAGGGGAATGGCATGCTTATTATCAAATATAATTTCAGGATTTGATATAGCGGTTATAAATGGAATCAATAAACCAATACTAATAAATTCAGAAAATGATCCTAGAAAAATTAAAAAAAACAAAAAATAGAATTGTTTTTTTCTTTGATGGGAAATATAAGTCCATAGCTCTTTGATTAAGTTAGCTTCCAATCGTTAATCCATCAAATTAAAATATTTTAAAGGGCCATTTCTTGGATCATGTTCGTAAAACTGATCAATTATTGTCTTATTTTTGGAGGGATGAGATTTAATATACTTTTTATAACTTACTCTTGCAACAGTTTCAAGACCTGAAAAAAAATCAGCTTTAGTTATTTCGGAAAATTTGTCTAAAAACTTATTAACCAGGCTGTTAGCATTAATAAAATCATCGCCCCCCAAAATGGTTTTAGATAAGCTATATTCAAAATTCCACTTCCCTCTCCAAACATTAAGATGATTTGACTTACCATAAAGGCTGGGCTGGCCATTAGGGGAGCTAAAAGGTAGTTTATGCTTTAATTTTAGACTTTGATCATGTGCAAAAGATATTGATGGTAAAGCAATATTGTAAATATTATGGTTCATGAACTGAAAAGCAATGTCATCCCATGAGTGAAAAAAATTAAATTCTGCATCATTATTAATATATTTTTTAAACTGAGAGGCATTTATCAAAACAGTACTCCATACTGCACATTCAATAGCAAATGGTTTAATTTTAAAATTTTTATAATCTACCCTTGATGAAACTTTTTTATTGTAATATCCATTACCAAGCTCCAATGGAGCCCTTGCAGTAGACATTAATTTCTCTTGATTTGGGTCAAATTGCCGCAAATCATATTTGTCATGGTAAATATTGAATCCAATCATTCCAAATTTATTTAATTTTTTTGCTTGTGTAATGATTTCATTCAATCTGTAAAGTGTATCTTTTTTCATTGGATATGCATCATGATGCATATACAAAATCCAATCAATTTTTTTTGTTTGGAAAAAGTTTATAGCCTGATTAATATTGTCATGCATGCCAGTTGAATTACAATCTTCAAAATTAATACCGAGTTTCTTACATAGACTAACCCCTTCTATCCTTTTGTTTTTTTCACTATTTAAATCTATGTTTAGAATAGTTATATTAGAATAATCATATAATGAAAACCACTCCTCAAGCATCGAGTATGTATTTTTAGTGGCCAATACAATCCCAAATTTATGAGGATCCATCCGCACTCCTTTTTTCTAAAATATTTTCAAGCTTGTAAAATTCTTTAATTGCGCTGCATATTCTTTTAACATCTTTAACAGTTAATTGAACTGATGATGGTAACCATAAGCCCTTTCTTCCTATTAAATTTGAAACTGGGAATTGCCCTGCATACTGGTAGGCCTGCTGATTGTTTATAGGTGGGTACATAACTCTTGTTCCAATTCCTGCCTCAAACAAGTAATTCATCAGTTTACTTCTACTTAGAACTAAGCAATCGATAAACCATGGTGCAGTGGTTTCTAGGTTATGGGTAAATAATTCTACCTCCTTAATATCTTCAAGTTCATGCCTATAAGTATCAAACAATATTTTTTTTCTTTTAATTCTTTTTTTAAGTTTCTTCATTTGCTCAATACCGACACAGGCCTGTAAATCTGTAAATTTAAAGTTATAACCAATTTCGTCATGAATATCATTACCGCCATTCATTCGACCAAAATCTTTAAGCTTTCTTAATTTTCTAGCAATTACATCACAGTCTGTAACAAGGGCTCCACCCTGACCTGTCGATATAATTTTAGGAGCGGAAAAGGAAAAACTTCCAACCAAGCCAGCAGTTCCTATATGTCTTCCGTCAGGATAAAACGAGCCCAGTGACTGCGCTGCATCTTCAATCATAATTAATTTATTATTTAAACATAGCTCTTCAAATTTCTTAATACCAGATTTAGGATATCTTCCATTTGCTGATACTAAAATAATGGCTTTTGTTTTCGGTGTAATTGCCTCTTCAACCTTTCTGATATCCATGCATAAGGTATCAATCTCTACATCAACTAGTACTGGTTTTGCTCCAAAAAACTTCAAAGAGTTAGGGGTTGCTATCATAGTAAAATTAGGCACAATTACCTCATCATCAGCCTTTATACCTGCTGCAATTGCAGCTAAAGTAAGGCTAATTGTCCCATTATTTACAACAATGCAGTGCTTTGCACCAACAAATTTAGCAATCATGCCTTCAAATTTTTCAGTTTGTTTGAATTCAGTAAGAAAAACATCTCCTTCCATATATTTCATTAATGCTTGCTTTTCCTCCACTCCAAACAACGGTCGCATCTGCATTATAAATTCAGCCATATAACCCCACTCCTATCTTGAATTTTTTTCTATATTTAGAAAGCTCTTTTATTGAGTTAATTTCAATTATTTTTTTATTAATAATAAATTTAGCTCCTGACATTGGTGGGAAATACATAGCACTTACAAAATCAATAGCCTTATCGTACGATGTCTTATTTGCGTTAAGAATTCCATCAAAAGGTATTTTGCTTCCAAAATATGATGTTTCTGTGGATTTACCTTTTATTTGGTATCCAGAATAACCGTTAATCAACCTTTTAAATGCAAGCTGAAAATTACTTATTGCTAAATGAATAAGCTTATTATGAAGCGAGTATGCAGTTTCATCTTTATCTATTTTTATTTTTTTAACTAACAAAATCTCGCCAGAATCCACCTCCTTAATCATTCTGTGATATGTAACTCCAGTAAATTTATCGTTTGAAAACAGAGTCCAGAATGCAATAAATCTCCCCTTATGGCGAGGCAATAGCGATTGGTGAACATTTAAAGTCCTGTCTCCTACAATTTTCAAAATTTTTTCATCAATAATGCGTCTATAAAACATTGAGATTATATAATCAGGTTTCATTGATTTAACTTCATCAAAACAGTTATTTATTAATTCAAAACTATAGGAGATTTTCATATTTTCTAGAAATTCAATTAACATTTCATTGCTGTCTTTATTTTCCGTATAAACAAAAATATCGTCAGCACTGCATTGTGGCATCATCAATAATTGATTTAAATTTCCAAATCCAACCGGCCCAAAAGCACAAACAATAATTTTTTTATTCATATAAAATTTGTTAACATTTAAATGCTTGTATATTTAGGCTGATCAACAAACCATTTTCCTTATCCATATGGGGAAAGTATGCTTGTGAATGATCATCATAATCCTTATGAATTGTATTTCTCCAGTCATACCTTTTAACGTCTTTGAATCCATTGTCAACAAGAAGCTTCTCAATGCTATTAAAGTCATAGGCAGTTTTATGATAAATTTTTTCTGTACCTGCTAATGTATCAATGTTCATTAAGCCAAAAAGTGGTCCAAGAATTTTATCTATATCATTGGTGATTTTATAAACCTTAATTAAGCTTTCAAAATCAGGAACAGATAGTCGTAAAATTCCTTTTGGTTGTAAAACTCTTCTCCACTCCTTTAATGTTTCTTTGGCCTCATTTCTATCAAAATATTCAAAACAATGGCTTGAGTATATTAGTGACGCTGAGTTATCTTCGAACATAGAAAGATCATTAATATTGCTTTTGTAATGTATATGATCCATGTCACATTTATCAACATTAATAAAGCCTGGTATATTTCTGTGCCAGCAACCAAGATGTAACATCATATTTAATACCCTAAAATTTCTTTTTGTCTTTTTCTACACTAACAAATGGGCCATTTTTTGACTCAATAATTTGCGTATCATTATCTAATATCTCATAACCATGGCCACCGTAACCGAATACTGCTAAATCACCCTCGTATAATTTATATTTTTGTAGGAGTTCTTCTTCCTCGGAATAAAGAGTAACTTCAACAGAGCCTTTTTTTACATATATACTTTCCTGGGTTCTCATTGATTTCCTTTCATATTCTTTATGTATATGAGAGTCAAGTTTTTTACCTTTTTCATACCACCATGTGCCAACCTGAACATAAAAATCATCTGGAGTTATAAAATTAAGGCCTTTAGTCCAATCTTGCTCTCTGTAAATGATCGATATTATTCTATTTTGATGTTTAATTATTTCCATTTTTATATATCTCTTATTGATAATATTGGATTGTTAGATGTCCATTTGACACCAATTGATGGGTCATCCCATTTTACTGTAAATTGATCATTTGCATCAATATAGTCACCGTTGTATGCAAGCTTGTAGTGATAAACAGCTCTTAGACTCTTAACATAAAAGGCGTTACCCATATTTGGTGGAATTAAAATAAGTTGGCGGTTATTTTCTCCAATATTGAATTCTTGCCATTTTTTAAAGGTTGGTGAACCATCTCTCAAGTCAACAACAACCTGTTGAATTTCTCCATAAACACATGTAACTAGCTTCCAGGATTTTGAATCACCATGAATACCTCTTAATACGTTCAATTTAGATGTTGAAAATTTATCATGTTTAAAAAGTAACCCCTCCGGTATAAGTTTTTCTATATTATCTTTTAGAAATGAAGTCCAAATATCACCTCTTAAATCATCTGAGATTGAGGGTGTAATAACCCACAATCCCTCTATTAACGATGATTCTTTAATGTCAAGATCATTAATCATTCATTGCCACCAAAGTCATCGTTTTCAATATCGTATTTGACCATACCACTTACTAAATCGGGAAAGGATACAGTCGGCTTCCATCCTAAATCTTTATATGCTTTTGATGCATCACCCCACAATAATTCAACCTCCAGTGGCCTGAAATATTTAGGATCGACACATACTAAAACCTCTCCATTTTCTTTATTCAAACCTCTCTCATTTACACCATCACCATTCCAAATAATATCAATACCAACATTTCTAAAAGCTTCCTCAACGAACTCTCTTACAGTATGTGTTTCTCCGCTTGCTATCACATAATCTTTAGGTTGGTCCTGTTGAAGCATGAGCCATTGGGCATAAACATAGTCTTTTGCATGCCCCCAATCCCTTTTTGCATCTAAATTACCAAGAGTTAGTAATTTTTGTTTCTTCTTAAATATATTTGCAACAGCACGAGTTATTTTTTTTGTTACAAAAGTTTCGCCTCTTCTTGGGCTTTCATGGTTAAATAAAATACCGTTGCAAGCAAATAAACCATATGCCTCTCGATAATTTACTGTAATCCAATACGCATATAGCTTGGCAACGGAATATGGAGATTTTGGATAAAATGGAGTTTTTTCATTTTGTGGGGCAGTTCCTGGAATACCTCCAAATAACTCCGAAGTGGATGCTTGGTAAAATTTACAATCAATTTTTGAGTCTCTAATTACATCCAGTAGTCTTATTGTTCCAACAGCATCTACTTCGGCTGTATATTCTGGAACCTCAAAGGATACAGCGACATGAGACTGGGCGCCTAAGTTATAAACTTCATTTGGCTCTATTTTACTAAGCAATCTATGGAGATTTGATGAATCTGTTAAGTCTCCATGATATGTATGCATACGGTTGTGTTCAAGGATATGATTAATTCTTTGGCTAGTAAATACTGAGGAGCGCCTCAGTATCGCATGGACCTCATAGCCCTTTTTTAATAATAATTCCGCAAGATATGATCCATCTTGTCCTGTAACACCGGTTATGAAAGCTTTTTTCATTTTTTTATCCTTCCGTAAATGTCTTGAAGTCTAACTATGTCATCTTCTCCCAAATATTTACCACTTTGAACCTCAATCACCTGCAAATCTTCGTCTGTATTATTAGCCAGGCTATGTTTCTCTCCTTGAGCGATATGAATTGAGTCTCCAACAGACAAATTTAATTCCTTATTCTCCAGACGAATTGATGCAACTCCTTTAACTACAGCCCAAAACTCAGCTCTTTTGTTATGAAACTGAAATGAAAGCCTTTCCTTGGCCTTAACGTGAAGTTTCTTAATTTGAAAAAAATCACCTATCTCAAGAACCTCAAACCAACCCCAAGGCCGATAAACTTTTACATGTTTACTGGAATTATTACTATTGTTTTCTACATGATCAGCAATAAGCTTGACATCACCAGACATTGCTTTTGATGAGATTAAAGTTACATCATGAGTATTTATAATTATCAAATCATCAATACCAATTGTTACAATCTTATTGCGATTAGAGCTAGAATTTATATAGGTATTGGAAGTATTTTCAGTTATCACATCACCTTTAATAATATTTCCATCAAGGTCTTTCTTCCCAAATTTACTTAATGTTTGCCACGAACCAATATCATTCCATCCTGCATCCAAAGGCACCACCACTCTATTATTACTTTTCTCCATAAGGGCATAATCAATCGACTCATTAGGACATGCTGAAAATGCTTTTTCGTCCAATCTTATAAAGTCAAGATCTTTTGTTGCATTAGCGACTGAAATTTTTGTTGCTTCAGAAATTAAAGGGCAATATTCAGTAAGCTCATTTATTAATAGGTTTGCCTTAAACATAAACATGCCACTATTCCATAAATATTTTCCTTGCTTTAAAAACATTTCAGCATTTTTAAGGTCTGGCTTTTCTGTAAACTTATCAATATTGTAAGCGCCATCATTGCATTGACCCTTAAATTTAATATAACCGTAATCTGTATTAGCATCTTTTGGTTGTATGCCAAAAGTTACTAGTTTATTGTTCAAGGCGTTTGTTTTTGCTGTATTTATCGCCTCATAAAAACTATCTTTATCCTCAATATAATGATCTGCAGATAAAACTAACAATAATGCATCGTTTAAGGTATCGAGCACATGAAATGCAGCAGCAGATATAGCTGGTGCAGTATTTCTTCCAATAGGCTCTAAAAGAATCGTTGGCTTGTTTATATGAATTTCTTTACACTGTTCAGCTACTAAAAATCGATGTTCAGAATTACACACAATAATTGCATTTTCAAGGTTTGGAAGTCCTCTTAAGCGCAATATTGTTTCTTGTAACATCGAGTTATCACTTAATAGGGGTAGGTACTGCTTTGGATTTCCCTGCCTTGATAACGGCCATAATCGCTTGCCCTCACCGCCACAAAGGATAACTGGTACTATTTTTAAATCGATACTGTCAGTCATCTAACCACCGTTATGTTTTGAGCTCTTATTATTCGACAAATCACATAGAAAGTTAAAATTATATTTCATAACATTCAATCCTGAATTTTCTCATTCGTGGCATCTTTTTTTAATGCTCTTATTTCTTCTTCTAGAGCATTATATTCTTCAGTTTTAATTTGAATAAACTTTAGAGTAAGTTTAGCTTTTTCCTCTACTCCTTTAGGTGTTAGTAAATAAGAGTACTGTATTTTATTGTTGTGATTTCTAAAGTTATTAGCTTTAATAAGTCCCTTTTCAATTAGTTTCTTCATACAATAATTAATTGTACCAAGACTAATACCTAATGTGCTTGACAGTTTTCTTTGTGTAAAATTAGAGTCTTTCTCTAATATTTTTAATATTTGAAACAAATTCTTAACCATTTTTTTTATATT
>Ga0114995_10000776_pt1 | contig 22344 bp, 18 predicted proteins | sample ArcticOcean_MG_C_11_FD_87038 | JGI IMG/M metagenome (GOLD analysis project Ga0114995, IMG submission 87038) | Marine microbial communities from western Arctic Ocean - ArcticOcean_MG_CB2_154 | ecosystem: Environmental > Aquatic > Marine > Oceanic | place: Arctic Ocean: Canada Basin | collected... | reverse complement strand
TTCTTCAGCTGGAGCTTCTTCAGCAGCAGGAGCTTCTTCAGCAACAGGAGCTTCTTCAGCAGCAGGAGCTTCTTCAGCAACAGGAGCTTCTTCAGCAGCAGGAGCTTCTTCAGCAGCAGGAGAAGTTGCAGCGTTTAATTTATCTACAATAGATTTTGCTCTTTCAGAGTTTACTAATTTTTCAGCATCAATTTTAGATTTATGAGCATCCGCATTAGCTTTATCTACATTTGTTTTTTGATCAATGATTTTTTGTTCTTTAGAACTCATCCAATCGTTAAATCTTTTTTCAGCCTCTTCTTCATTAAATGCACCTTTTGCAACACCCATAAGTAGATGTTTTTTCATATATACGCCTTTATGAGATAGAATTGCTTTAGCGGTATCAGAGGGTTGTGCTCCTTTCATTAGCCAATCAACTGATTGGTCAAAATTAATATCTATAATTGCTGGGCTAACATTTGGATTGTAAAGCCCTAATTTTTCAATAAACTTACCATTTCTTGGAGCTCTTTGATCTGCTACTACTAAATGATAAATTGGTTTTCCTTTTTTACCGTGTCTTTGTAATCTAATTCTTGTTGCCATATTTAATTTAATTTGGTTAAACCATCTCTGTGGTTAGTCCTCATTATTGAGGGGCTGCAAATTTACTAATCTTTTTTTAAAATAATTGATGTTTTATTTACAATTTTAACAAGAACCCTTTCTATCTATAAAAAATTGTTATTTTCTGATAAATATTTTTTAATTTTGTCACCCCTTATTTTAAAAGTATAGCTATGAGTAAAAATGTTTCAAAAAATGAAAGCAAAGGTTTATCAAAAGATGATTTTAAAAATGTTATTCTTTCTGATTATAGATTAGTGTGTGAAGTTAGAGAAGCTGCAGCACTTGGTAGAAGAGATGTGTTGTCAGGAAAAGGAAGTTTTGGAATATTTGGCGATGGAAAGGAGCTTGCACAAATTGCTCTAGCTAAAGTATTTAAAAATGGAGATTTTAGAGCAGGCTACTATAGAGATCAGGCTTTAATGATGTGTCTTGGCCAGTTAACTACTAAGCAAATGTTTGCTCATCTTTATGGTAATCCAGAACTTTCTGCGGAGCCAAGTTCAGGCTCTAGACAAATGATGAATCATTTTGGTACAAGGTTATTAAATGAAGACGGAACATGGAAAAATTTAATGGAACAAAAAAATTCCACTTCTGATATGGCATGTCTTGCTTCTAATTTTCCAAGATTAGTAGGACTTGCTCAAGCTTCCAAAGTTTACAGAGATAATAAAGCACTTGCACATAAATCTAAATTTACTAATAATGGTTCTGAAATTGCTTTTGGAACAATAGGGAACTCCTCTTGTGCTGAAGGTCATTTTTTTGAGGCAGTAAATGCTATTGGAGTTTTACAAGTTCCAGCAATTATTTCTGTTTGGGATGATGGTTACGGTATTTCTGTTGGAAATGAAGTTCAAATGACAAAGTCAGATGTTTCAGAAGTATTAAAAGGATTTCAAAGAGATGAGAAGGGTGAAGGATTTGAGATTTTTAAGGTAAAAGGATGGGATTATCCTGCTCTTATTGAGACATATGAAAAGGCAGAAAAACTTGCTAGAGAAAAACATATTCCTTCTATAATTCATGTTATTGATATGACCCAGCCAACTGGACATTCAACGTCTGGTTCTCATGAAAGGTATAAATCAAAAGAAAGGTTGCAATGGGAAGAGGATTTTGATTGTTTAAAGCAATTTTCATCATGGATTATTTCTAATAAAATAGCTGAACAAAAAGAGTTAGATGAAATTATCTCAGAAGTAAAAGTATTTGTTAAAAAATCAAAGCAAGATGCCTGGAAAGAATATCAAGAGCCGTTAAAAGCTGAACTAAACGAGCTATTAGTTGTTTTAAATAATATTTCAGCTCAAGTTAATATTCCTGAGCTTGCTGGCTGGATTTCAGATCTTAAACAAGCTTCTTCTTTTGGTCTTTTTAGAAGAGATTTTTTATCAGTTGCAAGAAAAGTTTTAATTAAAATTGCAAAACAAGATATGCTTGAAAAGCAGACTTTAATTAACTTTATTAATAAAAGTAAATCAGAAAATGCAGAAAGATATAATACATTTTTATATAATGAAACAGAGTTTTCTGCTAGAAAAGTTAAAGAGGTATTGCCTGAATATGATTCTAATTCTGAGGAAGTTGATGGGAGAATTATTTTAAGAGATAACTTTGATAAGATGTTTTCAAATATTCCAGAGGCAATGATTTTTGGAGAGGATGTTGGAAAGATTGGTGGTGTTAATCAGGGAGTTGAAGGGTTACAGGAAAAATATGGCGAAGTTAGAGTTGCTGATACTGGTATAAGAGAAACTACAATTTTAGGTCAAGGTATTGGAATGTCTCTTAGAGGTTTACGTCCTATTGCTGAGATGCAATATTTAGACTATTTACTTTATGCTTTTCAAACTATGGCTGATGATATTGCATCATTACATTACAGAACTCATGGAGGACAAATTTCACCTGTAATAATTAGAACTAGAGGGCATAGGCTTGAAGGGATCTGGCATTCTGGATCTCCAATGGGGATGGTTATTCATGGAACTAGAGGAGTAAATTTATGTGTTCCTAGAGATATGCAAAAAGCTGCTGGTTTTTATAATACCTTAATGGCAGCAAACGAGCCTGCAATGGTTATAGAGTGCTTGAATGGTTATAGAGTAAAGGAAAAACTGCCTTCAAATATGGGAGAATTTAGAACTCCTCTTGGAATTCCAGAAATTACAAAAGAGGGTAATGATGTAACATTAGTTACTTATGGTTCAACATGGAGAATTGTCTCTGAAGCTGCAAAACAATTAGAAGATTTAGGTATTAGTGCAGAAGTAATTGATGTTCAAACTTTAGTCCCATTAGATATTAATAAAACGATGGTAAATAGTGTCATTAAAACTAATAGATTGTTAGTTATTGATGAGGATGTACCTGGTGGAGCAAGTTCATATATTTTACAAAATATTGTTGAGGATCAAAAAGGATTCTTTCATCTTGATAGTGAACCACAAACATTAGCTGCAAAAGCACACAGACCTGCATATGGTAAAGATGGAGATTATTTTAGTAAACCTTCTGTTGAAGATGTTGTTGAAAAGGTTTATAAAATGATGAATGATGTTGACCCAAGTAAATTTCCAAATTTATATTAATTATGAAAAAAATAACAGAGTCTGACTCAAACCACCATTCTTTGGAGGAAATGACAACAGATGAGTTATTGTTAAATATAAATAAAGAAGATAATTCTGTACCAAATATCATTAAAGGTCATATTACTAAAATTGGTCATTTAGTAAATAAGATTTTTACTAAATTAGAATCTGGAGGACGTCTCTTTTATCTTGGTGCAGGAACCTCTGGACGATTAGGTATTCTTGATGCATCAGAATGTCCTCCTACATTCGGTGTAAGTCATGATTTAGTGATAGGATTAATTGCTGGAGGAGATAATGCAATAAGAAAGGCAGTAGAATTTGCTGAAGATGATAGTCTACTTGGATGGAATGATTTAATTTCACATAATGTTAATGATAAAGATATTGTTATAGGAATTGCTGCTTCTGGTACAACTCCATATGTTATTGGAGCCTTGAAAGAATGTCAAAAAAATAATATTATTACTGGATGTATTGTTTGTAACAAAAACTCTCCATTAAGTTTGGTTTCTGATTATCCTCTAGAGATAGTTGTTGGTCCTGAATTTGTTACTGGAAGCACAAGGATGAAATCTGGAACTGCTCAGAAATTAGTTTTGAATATGATTTCAACCTCATTAATGATAAAACTTGGTCATGTTCGTGGCAATAAAATGGTAGATATGCAGCTCTCTAATGCAAAATTAGTTGATAGAGGGGTTAGAATGATTATAAAATCACACAATATTTCTTATGCTAAAGCCAAAGAATTATTAATAGAATATGGATCTGTTAGAAGTGTATTACAATTTATTAATGAGTGAAATAGATAAAAATAAAATTATAAAAGGAGCAATGTGGCTTTCTTTAACAGCTCTTGTCATTGCATTAGATGCCTCAATGTTATTTATTGGTTTTAATAACATGCGAAAGGATAGTTATACTGTTATTATAATAGCTATTACTTTATTGCCAGTACTTTTCTTCTGTGCTTATAAGGGATTAAAAAATGTTTTAGATGCTATTTTTTCATAGCCATTGTCATTTCTCTTTTTCCAGTTGGTCCTGGAAGACTAATAATTTTGAATCCAACTTTTTGTAATCTTCTTTTTATTATTCCTTTAGCACAATATGTAACAAGGAATCCACCGCATTTTAGAAAATCAAACATCTTATTTAATATTTCTTCTGACCACATTTCAGCTTGTTTTTCAGGAGAGAAAGCATCAAAATAAATTATATCAAATTTTATATTAGTTTGGTAATAAAGTACATCTTCTTTAATTTTTATTAAACTGAAATATTTAGATAATTTATTTGCTATATTCCAATTTGAATCATGTAATTCATTAAATTTTTTTTTATTTAAACCTAATTCCTTGGCATAGTTTAGATTGTTTGATAGGTCTTTATTTATTGGAAATTTTTCTAAAGAATAATAATTACAAAATATTTTTTCTTTTTCAAGGTAATTTTGACTTAAAAAAGCATTTAGCCCTGTGCCAAAACCAATTTCCAATAAATCAATATTTTTTTCATTAATTTTTTCTAGACCATTTTTAATAAAAACATGAATCGATTCACTAATAGCACCATGTTTGGAATGATAGTTTTCATTTATTTCTTTTGAGAATATTGAATGAGATCCATCATTTGTGAAAATTAGATGATCCAATTATTTAATTTTGAGTTTATTAATTGTCGCAATTGTTCCTAGACAAAATTGTTGGTGACAAGAAATACAATTATTTATCATATTATTATAATTCTTAGTTGTTATTTTATTGTTCAGAAAATTTGAAACAGAATAATTATATGTTGCAGCAAAATTAGAATATGTATTTGTTGATTTTAAATTTTCATCTGATGGTTGAGCAGTGTTTAATTTAAATCTTTCCTTAACTAATTGTTTAAAATAGTCATTGTTAATTTTTGCATTAGGATCAAAATATTCCTTCTCTATTTCATCTTTTATAATAGAAGTATTTACTTGTAATTCTCTCATAATTAGAGCAAGTTCACTATCACCATTTGGGTTTAATGGTTTTGTTTTTTTTTCTATTTTTTCTGTACAGCTAAAAGTAAAACAAATTAGAGTTAAAAAAATAATTTTTTTTCTAAACATTATTTAATTAAAACAGCTGTGGCTTCAGAGATACTATACGTAATTTTTGGCTCTACTATTGCATCAATTTCTTCTTGAGTTGCATTAGCATCCTCTTTTAAATGTTTTAGCCATTCTATTGAAAGAGTGTCCACTTTTGCCACTCCTTGTACTATAGCCGTATCTCCAGCACATTCCATAGGAACAAAAAAACTATAGTCCTTGAATCTCACTAACATTTCAATAGTTGAATCTAATTCTAAATACATCCAACAACCTTTTTTTTGACATACAGATATTATTGGTGCCTCAACTCTTACTATTGCTGAATCTCTTTTTGATAAAATATTTATCAACTCTGTACCAGATATTTTCCCTTTTTCATTAATTGTTGAATCGCCAAAAATCTGAATTTCATTTACCTCTAAGTTTGAATTTTTTGGATTGTTGGAACAACTATAAATTAAGAATAGTGTAGCAATTAAGATTAGATTTTTCATGTTTAAGTTTTTATCAAAAGTATTTTAAAATTTTGTTTAAATAAAGTATTTATCTTATTAAATGATTTAATTCGTATCTTTGTGGTACATAAATTTATTTATTTTGATTAATGTAACTTCTTTAAAAAATTCTCGATTACAAAGTACTGATTTTAATAATCTTCCATTTGGAATGGTTTTTTCTGACCATATGCTGATATGTAATTTTAAAAATAATTCATGGGGTCCTATTCAAATTAAAGAATATGGAGATATATCTATAAGTCCTGCTGCACAAGTTTTTCATTATGGTCAGGCAGTTTTTGAGGGAATGAAAGCTTTTAAAGACTCTACTAATAATATTTTATTTTTTAGAAGAGATGAGAATTTTAAAAGAATTAATCAATCTGCAAAAAGAATGGCTATTCCAGAAATTTCATCTGAGATATTTTATGATGGATTAAATACTTTGTTAAAGCTTGATTCAGAATGGTGTAAATCAGATCCAGGTTTTTCAATTTATATTAGACCATTTATTTTTGCTTCTGAGCCATGTATTAAAGCTTCTTCTTCAAATGAATATACTTTTATGATTATTCTTTCTCCAACCAAGACATATTATAGTGACCCTATCCATCTTTTAATTGAACAAGAATATTCTAGATCTGCTAGTGGTGGGGTTGGTTTTGCTAAAGCAGCTGGGAATTACGGAGCCTCATTCTTCCCAACTAATTTAGCTAAGAAAAAAGGTTTTACTCAGGTTATTTGGACTGACTCAAAAAATCATACCAATATTGAAGAGTCAGGAACAATGAATATTTGGTTTGTTATTGATAACATTCTAGTTACCCCAAAGTTATCTGACACTATTCTTGGTGGCATTACAAGGGATTCAATCATTAAAATTGCTATAGATTTAGGTTTAACTGTTGAAGAAAGAGATATTAGCGTAGATGAAATTTTAGATTCAAGTAATATAGGTACTCTTAGCGAAGCTTTTGGTACGGGCACTGCTGTTTCAGTATTACCTATATCATCTATTACTTTTAAGAAAGATAAAATTGAATTTAATAATTTAGAATCTATTGCACTTAAACTTAAAGAGCGACTATTGTCTATTCAAAAGGGAGTAGATTTAAATAATTATGGCTGGATAGATAAACTTAACATAAATTAATTTGATTTAAAAATCATCTTGTAGTGCATTATTCCTACTTCGTCAAATATATCTCCGATTTTTTCAAAACCAATTTTTTCATAAAACCCTACTACTTGTACTTGGGCATGTAAATATTTAATTGAAGTATTTTTTTCTAGATCTTTAAGCATTTCTTTTAAAATTTCATGACCAAATCCGCTACCTCTGTATTTTTTTAAAACAGCAAAACGTTCCATTTTAATCCCTTTTTCAGTTTTTCTATATCTTGCAGTTGCTAAATGTTGATTATCTTTTAAGAGTAAAAAGTGTGTAGATTCTTCTTCATTTTCATACTCATCTTTCGGGTCACAATTTTGTTCTTCAACAAAAACTTTTTTTCTTATTTCAAAACATTTTTGAATGTTTTGAATATCTGAAAATAGCACTTTAAGTATTTTGGTCATATTAGTTTAATGATTTCAAATTTATGTAAATTTGTGAAAAAATTAACAAAAATGAAAAATCTATTTATTCCTTTATTATTTATTACTGCTCTTTTAATTAGTAGTTTCACAACTCCTCATACTAATGACGTTAAAGTTAATACTGAAAATTCTAAACTTATTTGGACAGGCAGTAAGCCTACAGGATCACATACTGGAACAATTGATATAGTGTCTGGTTTTTTAACATTTGATCACGGAAATTTTGTTGGTGGTAATTTTGCAATTGATATGAATACTATTTTATGCACAGATATTGAATCTGAGAGTAAAAATAATTATTTTGTTAGTCATCTTAAAGATGAAGATTTTTTTAATGTTGAGAAATTTTCAGATGCTGATTTAAAAATAACTAAAGTCTTTAAAATTGATCAAAGAAATTATAGTGTTCTTGCTGATTTAACTATTAAAGGTATTACAAAGCCTATTGCTTTTGATGCTGAGGTTACAGGAAACGGTAATTCCTTTGTTGCTAAATCAAAATTTAAAATTGATAGAACTAAGTGGGGAATTGAGTATAAATCTGGCAATATCTTTAAAAATCTTGGAGACAAAATTATCTATGATGATATTGAGTTTGATGTGTTTTTAATATCTAATAAATAGTTATTTACTTTATCAGCAAGTATTTCTGCTGACTTTGGATATTCTCTAAACCATAATTCTGGTTCAATTAATTCTAGCTCGTTTAGTGCTAACTTATTTTCGTTGTCATAGATAATATCAACTCTTGCATATAAAGTTCTTTCTGGGCATTTTTCAATGCATCTTTGAGCAAATTTTATCTCTTCATTTGATGGTTTGTAATTCTCAACTGTTCCTCCATGATCATCTTGAACTCTGAAGTCTCCTTTTTTTGCTTTTTTCTTTACAGAGTGAGTATGTTCCCCACCAATCATTATTAGAGAAATTTCTCCTTCCTCAACTATATTAGTCATGTAGTTCTGAAAAATCATATCCTTTTTTTCTAATAATTTTTTAAAAATAATTTCAAAATCATTTAATTTATTTTTTTCTATTTTATATGTGTGTCTTGCAGCTCCTGAAATATTTGGTTTTATGATTGCTGTTGTAAATTTATTTTCATTAAATAGATTTCTTAAATTTATTTTATCTCCTTTTTTTATAAATATCGACTCAGGTATATTAATACCTTTATCATATAACTCTTTAAGATATATCTTATTAATGTTCCAATCAATTAATTTTGAAGAATTAATGAATAAAAGATGCTTTTTGTTTTTTTCTTTCCAATCAAAAAACTCATCGAATTTGTCAAAATAGTCCCATGTTGATCTAAATATTGCAGATTTAGTTTTTTTCCAATTGAACTTCTTGCAGTTCCAATCTTTCTTACACACCTTTAAACCTTTACTTGTAAGAGCATCTAATAAAAGTTGATCTTCTTTTAAAACTTGATTTATATACCAATTTTTCTTTTCTGGTTTTTCGTATCTATAATCTGTTAACAAGACAACATCAAACATTTATGGAATATATCTTTTAATACTACAGCCAACTGCTTTTGTTTCGCTTATAGTAATTTCAGATCCTGATGCAAGTTGTTTTATTGCATCTTTTAGATAAAATTTTTCAACTTTTTTAATGTCTTTATAATTATCATCAATCGCTCCTTTAAAAACAAGAGTATTTTTATTGTTAAACAAGAAAATATGAGGAGTTGTTTTTGCTCCAAATAAGTTTGCTAATTTACTTTTTTCATCTAAAAGGTAAGGGAATTGATAGTCCATTTTCTTAGCATGTTTTTGCATATTTTCAAATGAGTCATCTCCTTTTCTTTTTTTGTAATTTGAATTAATATAAACCAACCCAATATTATTTTCTTCAACTATTTGCTCTATTAATTTATACCTGTCTTCCCACATAACTACAAAAGGACATGTATTACATGTGAAAATTACTAATAAACCATTGTCGCCTACTTGAGAGTTTATTGTCATCCATTCCTTATTAACTGATTCTAATTCAAAATCAATTTCAGGTATTTTATCACTAATGGAAATTGTTTCAAAGCTCGAATTTTTATTTTTTGATTTTTCTGTGTTTTGTGCGAAAATTAAAAATGGTAAGCACATTATTAATGTTGTTATTTTTTTCATTTTTTTATTTTAAGATTATTGTTTTTTTAATTTTATTATCGTCACTTTTTCTAAATATCATTTGATTTTTTTTATTACTAACATTTTTATTTCTTCCAAGAATATCAGTAAATTTATAAATGTTTTTATTATTAGCTTTTTCTTCTATACCAACAAAATTAATTGGTACTAGCTGAATATCATAATTAGAGGTGGAATTATTTAGAATTGATACATTAATAGTTTTGTTATGATAGCCATTTTTGCTAAACTTAATTTGATAATTTCCTTGATATATATATCTGTGATAATTACCTATTGGTAAACTTGAAAAAATTTGTGAACTATCAACATCATGATTTATAACCTCAACAAATGCTTTTAATGGTTGTCCTGTTATACTATCAGTCACTATTCCTCTTAACCCATATAATGATTGTTGTATGAAATTATAAAATGATGAAAAATTTGCATTCCAATAATATGGTAAGCTATTTGGGTTAGGTGTTTTGCTATTAGAAAGTTCAAGTGTAAACTCTCTTGAATGATTAAAGTAATTTGAATAATCTTGTCGTCCACCATCCACTTCATACCAATCAAACCCATTTGTGATACCATTATCAAAATCTGTGAAATAATTTTGATTCCCATTTAATTGACAAGTATCGGAATATTCATTACATACATGTTCCCACCAATTTAAATCTGCTGGAATATTTGACCATGTATCCCATGGATAATTAGCAACAACTGAGCCTGTATGCAAGTTTGATGCCAAATTAAAATTAACTGTATCAGCTAGACCCATAAAAATCATCGTTTCAGGCTGCCATGAGTTACCATCTGGGTGCAATCCATCTTGTGGATCTGGATAGTTTCTGTTAAGATCAATATTATTTGCATTTGATCTAGTGGCACCAAAAACAGTATTATTTCCTCCAGCAAATGTTCCATCAGGATTAGCAAGGGGATTAATCCATATATCAATATTATCAACAAGATTTGTTACATAATTATTTGTTGAATAATTATTTAAAATATCATCAATTAATCTTAGCATTAGAACATAGCCTGTTAGTTCATCTCCATGCATAGATGAGGTGTAGAGGAAAGATGGTTCATTTTCCTTAGTTCCAACATTATTAGAAATTTGAACAATTAGAATTTCTCGTCCAGAGTTTAATATTCCAAGTCTATGTAGCTTACAGATATTTGGGAAAGAATCTGCGAAATTTTCCATCATATCAACATATTCTGAATAAGTAGGGTAGTAGTCCCAATTTGATGATTTTGTCTGTTTGTAGGTTTGGTTATGATTAATAATATTATACTTAATATCTAAATTCAGGAACTCAGTAAATTCTTTTTTATTCGCATATGCAAATGCACTATCTTTTTTGATTTTGTGATCAAGTGAAATGATCTTTGATAGTTTATTAAGCTGATTTCTATTTTTGTATTTAAAAGAAAAATAAATTTCTCCTTTTTCTTTAAAAAGAGTATTTATATCCTGAGAGAAAATAAATGAAGGAAGAAGACATAAGAAAAGGATAATTCTCATGTTAGAATTTAGAAAGTACATTTTTAACAGCATCTTTATGTATTGTAAATGACATCATTTTTAGTTTTATGTAATCTTCATGGTAAAAGTAATAGCCAGGAAATGTTCCATTTCTTGCTCCACTACCACTATCCTTTATAAGAAACCACCATCCTTTTGGATCTTTTTTATATCCAATTAAATGTATTGCATGATCATCTGTAGTGGTACCATTAGAGAATCTAAATTGTCTTGCATTTTCATCTATATACTCTGATGGAATATCATATGATGGAACCATAGCTACATCATTTTTTGCTGAATAACCACTTTCTGATACATCTCCACCAATTGCAATTGAAAATCCATTCTCAATGGATAATTTTATTATTTTCATAAATGTATTTAAAGGAACATTATGATATTCACTACTTCTCCACCAATTATCTGGCACTTTGTACTCAGTTTTTTCCCAATAATTTTTTTCCATTAAAGACATAAAATCAACATAATCTTCAGGATTTAATTTAGTTACTTTATTTAAAAATGTGATTGGAGTATATGTTTTACCATCATATTTAAATTCTTTAGGAGGAACACCCATATAGTGATTTAATATAGATTTAACATTACTCAAAATGGCTTGCTCATCCCAGAAATTATTTTCCTTACAATTGCTCATATATTTTTGAATCTCAGAAAACATTTTTTCATGATTATAATATGGTTGATCAGAAGGTTTTCCTTCGTATGCCTCAAATGGCACAATACCATACATCTTCATCATTCTTTGAACTGCATTGCTTTCTGAACCTTCACTTAAATATGAATCACCTCTTTTTCTAATAAATCTTCTTACTTTTTCAATGTACTCATAATAAACTGGAAAAAGTTCAGATAGGTTTATTGAATTTTTTGTTAATCTTAATATTTCACTTTCATAAAAAGATGTTGTTGAGAAGCACCAACATGTTCCAGTATTTCCTTGAGAAATTGGATCTGCAGATTCCACAATTGTAAACTCATTAAGATTTTTTGGTATTTTATCGTTATCTATAAGAAGCTTGAAAGATTTTTTCTGTTCTTTTTTTACTTTATTAAAGTCATTAGATTCTTTTAGAATGTTATTGTAGAAATCATTTGAAGAGTTTTCAAAATTCCCTTTGTCTTGAGCACTTAGCGTATTACTAAAAACTATTACTAATAAAATTATTTTTTTCATTTTTTTATTTTATTTACATATTTCTTCTATACTGTCCTCCAACTTCAAATAAAGCAGCACTTATATCTCCAAGCGAACATATTTTTGAAGCTTCCATTAATATCTCAAAAATATTTTCATTATTAATTGAAACTTTTTGAACCTTTTCAAGAATTTCTTTAGATTCTTTTAAATTTCCTTTTTGTAACTCATTTAGCATAGAAATTTGGTATTCTTTTTCTTTTTTTGTTGCCCTTATTACTTCATTTGGAATTATTGTAGGGGAGCCTTTTTTATTAAGAAAAGTATTTACTCCAATAATTGGATATTCTCCCGTGTGTTTTAAAGTTTCATAGTACAAAGATTCTTCTTGAATTTTACTTCTTTGATACATCGTTTCCATAGCACCTAATACTCCTCCTCTATCAGTAATTCTATCAAATTCTAAAAGTACAGCCTCCTCCACTAAATCAGTTAATTCTTCAATGATAAATGATCCCTGTAAAGGGTTTTCAGTTTTTGTTAGTCCTAACTCTTTATTAATAATTAGTTGTATTGCCATTGCTCTTCTAACAGATTCTTCTGTGGGAGTTGTAATAGCTTCATCGTAAGCATTTGTGTGTAGCGAATTACAATTGTCATATATGGCATAGAGGGCTTGAAGAGTTGTTCTAATATCATTAAAATCTATCTCTTGAGCATGTAGAGATCTTCCCGATGTTTGAATATGGTATTTTAACATTTGCGCACGTTTGTTTGCTCCATATTTACTTTTCATTGCTTTAGCCCAAATTCTTCTTGCAACTCTACCTATTACAGCATATTCTGGATCTACACCGTTGCTGAAGAAAAAAGATAGATTTGGACCAAATTCATTAATATCCATTCCTCTACTTAAATAATACTCAACATATGTAAATCCATTTGAAAGTGTGAACGCTAGCTGAGATATTGGATTTGCTCCAGCTTCAGCAATATGGTATCCTGAAATTGAAACAGAATAGAAATTTCTAATGTTCTTATTTATAAAATATTCTTGAACATCACCCATCATTCTAAGAGCAAATTCTGTACTAAAAATACATGTATTTTGTGCTTGATCTTCTTTTAAAATATCTGCTTGTACTGTTCCTCTAACTTTAGAAAGTGTATTTATTGAAATTTGATTATAAATATCTTGTGGAAGTACTTTTTCGCCAGTAATTCCTAAAAGAAATAACCCTAGTTTATTATTTCCCTCTGGAATTTCTCCTTGGTATTCGGGTCTTTTAATTCCTTTTGAAGCATAAATATCTTTAATCTTTTTTTCAACTTCTACTTCAAGCTTATTATTAAAGATATATTTTTCACATTCTTGATCAATTGCTGCATTCATAAAATATGCAAGGAGCATTGGTGCTGGACCATTTATTGTCATACTAACTGAAGTCATTGAATCAGTAAGTTCAAAACCTGAGTACAATTTCTTCATATCATCAAGACAACAAATAGAAACCCCAGCATTTCCAATTTTTCCGTATATATCTGGTCTAAAATCTGGATTATTACCATAGAGAGTTACTGAATCAAATGCTGTAGATAATCTTTTTGCTGGCATGCCTAAACTCACATAGTGAAATCTTCTATTTGTTCTTTCTGGCCCCCCTTCTCCAGCAAACATTCTAGTTGGATCTTCTCCTTCTCTTTTAAAAGGGAATAGCCCAGCAGTAAATGGAAATGATCCTGGAACATTTTCCTGTAATTGCCAGTTTAAAATATCTCCCCAAGATTCATATTTAGGAAGTGTTATTTTAGGTATTTGGTTATGAGATAATGAAGTGGTATGAGTTTGGATAGAAATTTCTTTATTTCTTACTTTATATTTAAAAACTTCTTTTTTATATTTTTCTTTAAGTGTTGTCCATTCATCTAACAGGATTTTGTTTTTCGGATCTAATTCTAATAATAATTCATTAAACTTTTTCTCTAATTCCTCTTGCAGTTTTTTTGATCCACTATCAATAATAATTTTTTTAGTTTTATCAATAGCATATAATTTACTCGCAATATTCTTTTGTTCATTCACCCAAATATCATAATTTCTGTTACTGTCAGCTATTTCAGATAAATATCTTACTCTCTTTGGAGGAATTACAAATATCTTTTCAGACATTTGGTCTGTTATTTTAAATGATGATTTAAATTTTCCTTTATTTTTTGAAGAGAATTTTTCAATAATAGCTAGATATAAAGTATTAATTCCTGGGTCATTAAATTGAGAAGCAATACTTCCATAAACAGGCATGTTTTTAACATCTTCATCAAATCTTAGATTATTCCTCTGATATTGTTTTTGGACATCTCTTAAAGCGTCAAGGCTACCGTTTTTATCAAATTTATTTATTGCAATTAGATCTGCAAAATCTAACATATCAATTTTTTCTAATTGTGTTGCAGCCCCATACTCAGGAGTCATCACATACATTGATATATCTGAGTGTTCAATAATTTCTGTATCAGACTGACCAATACCAGATGTCTCTAATATTATTAGGTCATATTCAGCAGCTTTTAAAATATCTAAAGCGTCATTAACATGAGCTGATAAAGCAAGATTAGCCTGTCTAGTAGCTAAAGATCTCATATAAACTCTATTTGATTTAATAGAATTCATTCTTATTCTATCACCAAGTAAAGCTCCGCCAGTTTTTCTTTTGGATGGGTCTACAGAGATTATAGCAATTTTTTTATCTGTAAAGTCAAAAATGAACCTTCTAACAACTTCATCAACTAAAGAAGATTTTCCTGCTCCACCTGTTCCTGTAATTCCTAAAACAGGAGTAGAGGATTTTTCTGCACTCTCTTTTATTTTTTTTAAAATATCTATGTGTTTTTCAGGAAAATTTTCTGCACAAGAAATTAATCGAGCAATCGTATTTGTTTTTTTTTCTTTTAAATTGTTTAAAATTACATCAGCTGATTTTTTTGAATCTATAGAATCAATAATTATATTATCTCCAAGAGGGAAATCAGATTTCTTAACAAGATCATTAATCATTCCTTGAAGTCCCATTTTTCTACCATCATCTGGATGATAGATTCTTGTTATTCCATACTCATGTAATTCTTTAATTTCTGATGGTAATATTGTCCCTCCTCCACCAGCAAATATTTTAATATGTTCAGCGTTTTTTTCTTTTAAAAGGTCAAACATATATTTAAGATATTCAAGATGTCCTCCTTGATAAGAGGTCATAGCAATTGAATTAGCATCCTCTTCAATTGCACAATCTACAACTTCTTCAACACTTCTATCATGTCCTAAATGAATTACTTCACATCCAGTTGACTGAATTATTCTTCTCATGATATTAATTGCTGCATCGTGACCATCAAACAGGCTAGCAGCAGTTACAATTCTAACTTTATTTATTGGAGAATAAATTTTTGTTTCAATCATAAGATTTTTAATTTATTGCAAATTTACAATTTTCGAAATGATTTTACTAAAAGGAAATAAATTGATAACTTTACAAAAACAATACCTATGAAAATTACTTCAATTCTCTCTATTTTTTTATTTACTATTTTAATTTCTTGCACTGAATCTAAAAATAGTACTATTTATTACGCATCAGATAATCCTATAGAAAGAGCACAGTTTGAAAAGAATCGTATTGTTGATCCAATCACAGGAGAAGTACCTCAAAATATTAGAAAAAAGGAAAGAATGTTTGCGCAAACTCTTCCTAAAGCAAAATCTTTCTCTAAAAATAGTTGGCAGAGTAGGGGCCCATATAATGTTGGTGGTAGAACTAGGGCTTTATGTTTTGATGTTTTAGATGAAAATACAATTCTTGCAGGCGGAGCTTCTGGAGGCATGTTTAGATCTACAGATGGTGGTCAATCATGGAATATGACTACTAATCCAAATCAAGAACATAAAATTAGTTGCCTTACTCAAGATAGAAGAGATGGCAAAGAAAATGTTTGGTATTTTGCCACTGGAGAAAATAGAGGGTCGTATTTAGGGGATATATCTATTTATGGCAATGGAGTTTTCAAATCTATTGATGGTGGTTTAAGTTGGGATTCACTGCCAATTACAACTACAAATACACCTACTTTGTTAGATGGTGATTTTGATTTTACATTCAGTATTAAAACAGATGAAAGTAATGATACCTTAGATGTAGTTTATGTCGCAACTAGAGGAGATATTTATAGAACAGAAGATGGTGGGAGTTTATGGAATAAAGAGCTAGGTGGCCCTAATAACTCTTATTATCAATACACTGATGTTGAGGTGACTACAACAGGAGTTGTTTATGCAACACTTAGTAGTGAGAATACACAAAAAGGGATTTGGCGCTCAAGTGATGGTCAAACTTGGAAGAATATTACTGACTCATTATTTGCCCCAAACTACAGTAGGGTGGAAATAGGTATTGACCCCTCAAATGAAAATATAGTTTATTTCATTGCTGCTGAAACTAATAATTTTGGTCAATATTCTGAAACTTTTTTTAATGGAAGTACATGGACTTCTCTTTGGAAGTATGAATATGTTTCTGGTGATGGTTCTGGAAGTGGTGGTATTTGGACTGATTTATCAGTAAATATTCCTGCTGGAAATACATCATCATTTGATAACTTTAATGCTCAAGGCTCTTATGATTTATTAGTTAGTGTGCATCCTTCAGATCCAAATTTAATTATTATTGGAGGAACAAATTTATGGCGATCAACTGATGGTTTTACTTCTGATAGTAATACGACTATTATTGGTGGTTATTTACCTGGTTCCAGAGAGGGAGATGGAAATTGGGGTTCTTACACTGACCATCATCCAGATCAGCATGAGATAATATATTATCCATCTAATGATAGTATTTTGTTAAATGGTAATGACGGTGGTATTTATAGAACTGATAATGTATTTGATAGTAATGTTAGTTGGACTTCTTTAAATAATGGTTATAACACAACACAGCTTTACACTGCAACAATAAGTAAAAACCCTAATTCTGAGGTCATGCATGCTGGATTACAGGATAATGGATGTAGGGTGACATTCTCTTCAGCCTCTAATAGTTTTTGGGAAATGCCATTTAATGGTGATGGAATGTTAGCTGCTATTGCTGATAATGAGGAAGATTTTTATATGTCTATTCAAAGAGGTGTTTTGTATAAAATGAAGTTAGATAATACTGGTGCTAGAATTGATCATCAAAGAATGGATCCTAGTTCTTGTGATAGTACAAACTATATGTGGAAAAATCCTTTTGCAATGGATGCAAATAATGATAATGTTGTTTATTGGGCAGAAAAAAATAAATTATGGAGAAATAATGACATTGATAATATTCCATATAATAATTCACATCAAAAATCTGATTTTGGTTGGCACATGTTCACAGATACTCTGCAATCTCAAATGAAAATATCCACTATTACAACTTCTGTAAATCCTCCAAATATCGTTTACTATGGAACTCAATCAAAATATATGTATAGAATTGATGATGCTAATATTGGTGATCCTCCAAAAACACAATTAGCAGGACCACCAACTGGATCAAACTCTTACTGCCATGATATTGCTGTAAATCCAGAAAATGCTGATGAAATTATTGTTGTTTATTCAAATTATAGTGTCTATTCTCTATTTCATAGTTTAGATGGTGGTCAATCATGGGAGAAAATTGCAGGTAATCTTGAAGAATTTCCTTCAGGATCAGGAAATGGTCCTTCATGCAGAACAGCAGCTATTATTCCATTTGCAAATGACACTTTATATCTTGTAGGGACAACAGTTGGGTTATTTGGAACAACAAATTTAGATGGTATTAACACAGTTTGGGAGCAAATTGGTTTTCAAGATTTTGGAAATACGATAGTTGAAGACATTAGTTTTAGACAATCTGATGGTTTATTAGTTGTTGCTACTTTTGGCAATGGTATTTATCAAATAAACCTTCAAGGACCTGGAGGGGTTCTATCTACTAATGAGAATAGCTTTGATTATTTTAATAGTAAACTTTATCCAAACCCAACATCTGAAAAAATAAATTTAAGCTTTAATTTAAATTATAATGAAGATTATAGATGGATTATTTTTAACCAGATGGGGACAGTTGTTAAACAGTCATCCAATTTGAATGGTTTAAAAGGTAGAAATAATATCAATATCAATTTAAGTGGATTTAGTGATGGAGTATATTTTTTATCTCTAAGATCTAGAGGGAATTCTATTACAAAAGAATTTATAGTAAATAAGGTTAATTAATTTTGAAAAAAATATTAATAATATTATTATTTTCTCCTCTTATTTCTTGGTCGCAGAATTTTGGTTGTACTGATTCATTAGCTTTAAATTTTGATCCTACGGCAGATGTTGATGATGGATCTTGTCTTTACTGTAACTCATTAGCAAGTTTTAGCAATGATACTATTATCTCTTTAGATTCTTTACTTCTGTTAAATGTTTTGGAGATTCCAAGTGCTAATTACACATGGAATTCATCAAATATATATGATGGGCAGGATATTCAAACATTATTAAATTACGGATATACTCCATTAGAATTAAATAATTTATTAATTCAAAATCCTAATTTTGGAAGTATTGACTCGCTCTACAATAAAGTATATCAAGGGGGGCTTATCTTTTATTTAGACACTTTATCTGGAAGAGGTTTTGTTGCTGCATTAAATGATGAAGTTGCCACAACTTGGGGTTGGGGTTGTATTATTGGAGATACTATTGGGCAGATGACAAGTGATTCCCTTTTTTCAGGAGAAAATAATACAAACCTTATTTTAAATGGATCAGGACCTGCATGTTCTCAGTTAGGAATAGCTGCAGAATTATGTAATTCATCAAATCAGCAAGCATACAATGATTGGTTTTTACCCTCTCAAGATGAGTTAGCTCAACTATATCAAAATCTGTTTTTTATTGATAGCTTATCTTTTGCATCAGATTTTTATTGGAGTTCAAGCGAAGAACAAACAATTGAAGCTTTATATCTTAATGCATTAGGCTGGAATTTTATTACTGGTGCGGCTATGGAAATGCCAAAAAATCATACTCATAGTGTAAGACCAATTAAAGATTTCAATAATTCTGCAAGTAATTTTATTACAGTATTTGAGCCAGGATGGAATACAGTAACAGTTAATGCTTTTGGATGTTCAAGTACTGATTCAGTTTATGTAATTTTAGATTCTATAGTTACTGGATGTACAGATGCTTTAGCTATTAATTATAATTTATTTGCAAATACTGACGATGGTTCATGTGAGTATCAATCAAATTGCACTATGTCCATTCCTGATGGCCTTTACTCTTTTGATATTATTGATTCAAGAGCTAAAATAGGCTGGAATAACATGAATGATAGTTCTTGTATGGTTTTGAAGTACTTTGTAAGATTTAGAGAAGTAGGAACTAATTCTTGGACTACTAAATCTGCTGGAGTTGGAAATGGACTATGTAATTTTGGATTAAATACTGTTTCTAAGCAATTACTTAACCTAAATCCATCCACAACATATGAATTTAAGATGAAAGCTTTCTACTGCGGTGGATCAACATCTAACTATTCTTCATCAATTCAGTTCACTACTTTGGATGAATGCCCTGATATGTCTAATTTATCAGTTGAGACTTTTAACAATAATGCTTCAAAGGCTAAGTTTAGTTGGGATACCACAGGAGCTTATATTTTTGCAAGAATTACTTTAAGAGCAGATACATTAGGCGCTAGCTGGCAGACCGCAGGAGGCTTTGGCATTCATTATCCAACCCTTTTTGTAAATAAGTTTGGACTCCAATCTGGACAATCATACAGAGCTCAAGGAAGAACATTCTGTGATTCAAGTATTACAGCATATAGATCTCCAACATGGACATCGCCAATATTTTGGACACAGCCTATAACAATTAGGTTAGAGGGAGGTGTAAGTATTATGAACTTAGATGTATACCCAAATCCATCAATAGACGTTTTTAATATATGTTTTAGTTCAGATGTGAAACAAGATTTAAACATCAGAATCTTAAGTTTACTTGGAGATGAAGTCTATAACGAAAATAAAGAGCAATTTATCGGAGAGTATACTAAAAAGATAAATCTATATAGTTTTGATAAAGGAATATATTTCCTAGAGGTCGAAACTTCAAAAGAAATTGTTGTCAGAAAAGTTGTTTTAAATTAGATTATTTTTGAATACATAAAATAAATATATATGAATAAATTTTTTTCCTTTTCGATTTTAATTTTTATCTTTTTTGGATGTAACAACAATGAGAATATAAAAGATAATGCAGATGCAAATGATTCTGTGATAATAGTTAATTTTCAGGATACTAATGTTATTTTAAATTCTTCTGAGCCAACGATTGCAAAACCAAATTTAAATGAACAAGACAATAAAAATCTAGATTTAGATCCTTATCAAAGAAGAGTAAGTCCAGATGATTTATTAATTAAAGACGAGCGATATTATTCTAACAACGCCCCTTTTACAGGCATATCTGCATATTCAAAAAATAAAATAGTTCAATTTGAGATAATGTTTATTAATGGCTATAAAGAAGGAACTTCAAAATGGTTTTATTCTAATGGAAATATCAAATCTGAAATAAATTTTAAAAAAAATAAACAAGACGGATCTTTTAAATTGTATTCCTTAGACGGGGAAATAATTGATTCAGGTATATATAAAGCTGGTAAAAAAATATAATATATATGAAAAATATTCTTTGTTTTGGAGACTCTAATACTTGGGGTTATGATCCTGCTACTCAAACACGATTTGATAATAAAATTAGATGGACAGGAGTTTTACAAGAAAACCTTGGAGATAAATTTAATATTATAGAGCAAGGCTTAAATGGAAGAACTACAAAAATTAATGAATCTTTAGATCATAACTTAGGTTATGCTAGAGAGTTTAGAAGTGGAATTGATATTCTTCCTGTTATTTATGAAAGTCATTCTCCTTTAGATATGCTTGTAATTATGCTTGGCACCAATGATTTAAAAACCAATTTTAATAGATCTGCTGAGATGATTTCAAATGATGTTAAATCTGTTTGTAAATCTGTTTTAGAAAGCCCATATTATAGTGGTCATCCAATTGTTTTGATTTCCCCAACTCATATAAATGAAAATTCAAATAATTTGTTAGATAGTTTTATAGGAACAAAACAAACCTCTATTTCTTTAGCTACTTTATATAATGAAATAGCTCAAGAACTTGGAACGTTATTTCTTGATGCCTCTAAAGTTGTTACTACAAATGAAATTGATGGTCTTCATTGGGATAAATATCAGCATAATGAATTTGGTCTTTATCTATCTAAATTTATTAGATCTACAATTTTTTAGTATTTTAATTATACATTATATTTGTAGAAATATAATTATATATCAATTAACTCAATAGCATGAAAAAAATCAATTACATATTTATAATAATTTCTTTGTTTTTTAACTCTTTATCAGCAGATACAATTACAACTGCTCCTAATGTTAATAATACATTTTTCCCTGATACTCTTATTGTTTATGTTGGTGACACTGTTACTTTTATAATGGGCCCCTCTCATAATGCTGTTGAGGTTAGTGAGAATACATGGTTAAATGATGGTACTACATCAAATGGAGGTTTTGATATTACATATGGACAAACAGGAACTTTTATTCCATTAATTGATCAAACATATTATTATGTTTGTCAGCCTCACGTTTTAATGGGCATGAAAGCAGTTATAATTGCTAATCAGATGCAGATCCCAGGATGTACAGACACTCTTGCTAGTAATTATGATTCTCTTGCAACATTTGATGATGGATCATGTTTATATTCTTTTACAGATTGCAATGGAATATTAAATGGAGCCTCTTTATTAGATAGTTGCGGTATATGTCAGCAATCCTTTATTTTTAATGTATTTACCCAAACTCTTGTTCAATATGTTAGTGATACTAATAATTTAAATTTAAGCTCTTTAGAGATCTTAGTAATGCCTAATGACCTTTCAAATAATGCATCAATTTGGAATACATCTTGTACTGGATGCACAGATCCATTAGCTCT
>Ga0114995_10000770_pt1 | contig 22449 bp, 25 predicted proteins | sample ArcticOcean_MG_C_11_FD_87038 | JGI IMG/M metagenome (GOLD analysis project Ga0114995, IMG submission 87038) | Marine microbial communities from western Arctic Ocean - ArcticOcean_MG_CB2_154 | ecosystem: Environmental > Aquatic > Marine > Oceanic | place: Arctic Ocean: Canada Basin | collected... | reverse complement strand
TGACGAGTAATTATGACGTAAGTTTTTAAATAGTTGTCAATGCATTAAAAAAAATAGTAGAATTTTGGTTACGCATGCAATCCATCTCCGGTAATGTTGACGTGATGTGGGCACAAGGCGCGTGTAAAACAAGACCATGCTGGTCTCACATTAATTATTTTTAAAAATAGGATGGGTTCATCATGAGCACAATAAAAACGATAGCTCTCACAGCTACTGCTGCTGCAATTTTAACGAGCTCCGCTGCTTTTGCCGAATGTGGCATTCAAGGCAGTGCTAACGTGAGCATATTAGGTAATGACTTCCCTGCATTACACGCAGTATTTTCTGCGGCTGAAGAGTGTGCGGGAAGTGGCGTTACAGTGGCTAAAAACCACAATAAAGACTTCAAAAATCTAATGGTTCCAGCACTGAGCGCAAACCCAGCTGAATATTCAGCGCTAACAGTGGCCAATGGCACATTGGTTACCTTGATGAATAGTGACCTAGTTCGCCCACTGGATGAGCTAGTTGCTAAGCATGGTTCAAGCTTGAACAAATCTCAGTTGGTAACTGTTAATGGTAAAGTCATGGCAGTAGCCTTTATGGCAAACGCTCAACACTTGTTCTACCGCTCTGATATCTTAGGGCAAGTTGGACTAAGTGCAAATGAAGTGCAAACTTACGAACAGGTATTAACTGCTGCTAAGCGCATCCGTGAAGCTGGCATTATGGAATACCCTGTTGCACTGAACACTAAATCAGGTTGGAACTTGGGCGAAGAGTTTGTAAACATGTACCTTGGTACTGGAGCAGATATGTTCGTCCCAGGTACAGCGCAAGTGAGCATTAATAACGCCGACGGCGTTGCTACCTTGAATATGTTAAAGGATCTTGTAAGTTACTCTCACCCAGATTTCTTAACCTTCGACTCTAATGCTACCCAAGCTATGTGGGAAGGCGGCAAGCTTGCCCTTGCTACTATGTGGGGTTCTCGGGCAGTAGGCGTTTTGGATGATGAAGGTTCTACCGAAGAAGTGGTAATGAATACTGATTTTGCTGCAGCACCAAGCTTTAACGGTGGCAGTATTCCAGCATCATCACTATGGTGGGATGGTTTTGTTATCTCTAAGAACGTTTCTGATGCGGATGCCGAAGCTAGCTTTATTGCTATGATGAATGGTATCTCTACTGAAATGGTGCAAGCCAATAACTCAGTGGCTACTTGGTTGATCGAAGGCTATGTGCCTAGCAAAGCAGCTTCTGGTGTAGCGGCTACCGCCATGAACGGCGCATCACCTTACCCAATGTTGCCATTTATGGGCGCTTTACACGGTGCTGCAGGTTCAGAGCTATCTGACTTCTTGCAAGGCAAGGAAAGTGCACAACAAGCGTTATCAGACATGGAAGCAGCGTACAACGTTGCCGCTACAGAAAAAGGTTTTCTATAAACCTTACTGAGTCTTGCTAGCGAAAGGGGTAAGGTCAATAGCCTTGCCCCTTTATTTTTGTATAAACCTTTTTGTATAAAACGGAAAATACTTACATGCCCCATCGTACCTTTTTTTGGTTCATCATTCCGTCGTTAGCAGCCATGATATTGTTTATCGCTTTGCCAGTAATCTCTGTATTAATACAGTCCATGCATGTAGAGCATGAGCAAGTACTCATTAGTGCTGAAAACTGTGGGCCATTTGGCTGTAAGCAAGTTGTTATTATAGATACGGCGGCGACTGCACAAATAAGAGCAGATCAACCGTTAGGACGATTTAGCGGTTTTGACAATTACACAAACCGAAGTCACCTCGCTTTTGACGAGGTAAGCTTGGCTTGGGGTAGTAGTGACAGCATCAGTGATTTTATTAAACAAATGCTCAACCTACCTTTCTATAAAGCCCTTGCGTTTACCTTAACCTATACCTTTGTGGTTACCCCTTTTGTTATTGTGTTGGGTCTGGCCATTGCTTTAGGCGTAAATGCACTGCCTAAATTTGCTAAGGGCCCCACCATTTTTGTATCCCTTTTACCAATGATCGTCACCCCGCTCATTGGTTCGTTAATTTTATTTTGGATGATCGATGGAGACGGTGTCATTGGCGCTTCACTACAACTTCTTTTTAATGACCCTGATCTGTCCTTAAAAGCGTCTCCCTCCTTAACCTGGATGATGCTTATTGTTTACGGTATCTGGCATTCAGCCCCGTTTTCTTTCATCGTTTTCTATGCAGGGTTGCAATCGGTACCTGCAGACACTTTAGAAGCCGCTACAATCGACGGGGCTAACCGCTGGCAACGCATTCGTTATGTGGTAGTGCCGTATATGAAGCCATTGGTGGTGTTCATAACGCTAATGCAGCTGATGGATAACTTCCGCGTATTTGAACCTATTGTTAGCTTTGCATCTGAAGCTAGTGCTACATCTTTGAGTTGGATTATTTACCAAGACTTAACTCAAGATGCTCAGCTATTTGGCTCGGCTGCGGCAACGTCCATGCTCACTATTGTGGGTGTTACTATTCTATTGTTACCTGTGCTTATTCGCACGTGGCGCGATTTTAGCCGTACAGCGCACTAGGCCAAGCTAAGCCAAATTAAGCACACTTAAGGACCCAATCATGTCAAACCCAGCTCAGCGCCGCTCTACTAGCCTAGCCATTATTTCCACAGGATTTGTTGTGTTGTGGATTATAGTAGCAGCCGCACCTTTTTTATGGACTCTTTGGGGGTCCATGAAAGTACAAGGAGATTTCTTCTCCAAAGCAGACTGGACCAACGCACTTTATGGCGTGCGCACTATGGTGGAAACAGGAGACTTTTTCACCTTTAATGGATATTACGGAGCTTGGATAGAGCACGGCTTTGGTGAATCGGTGATCAACACCACCATTGTAGTTGTGTCCACTGTAATTATTTCCCTCACCTTAGGTACATTAGGTGGTTACGCCTTAGCTCGATCTGGATTTAAGTACTCTTTCTGGATACTTATGCTCGCCTTAGCGTTTCGAGCAATGCCACATATCACCTTGGTATCCGGTTATCTTCTGCCATTTTTTGAGTGGAATATTTGGGGCTACTTGCCTACTTCAATTATAGTATTGGTGGCCATTAACCAGCCCTTTACCTTGTGGATGTTGCACTCATTCTTTTTGAATATTCCAAAAGATCTAGATGAAAGTGCCATGGTAGACGGTTGCACGCGCTTCCAAGCTTTCCGTCACGTAATTATACCGGTCATGTGGCCTGGCGTAATTACAACGGGATTGTTTAGCTTTTTACTGGCCTATAATGACTTTGCCGTAACTGCATCGTTGTTAAGCCAAGATAACCAAACTATGATACCGAAAATTGCTAGTTTTCTAGGCACTACTCAGGTAGAAGGCAACGTTATGTTTGCTGTAGCTGCCGTAGTATCAGCTATGATTCCATTGTTTCTTCTGGTGATGTTCTTTCAGCGCCAAATTGTTTCTGGCTTAACTGCCGGAGCCGTAAAAGGATAATCGATTAAGTATGAATAATGACATTCAGGTGGCTAAGTCTGTAGTACGTGATTTTTATAGCCATCTAGATAGTGCTGAGCCAGAAACTTTAGATAGCGTGATGCAGGCCCACACCAGTAAAAACTACTTATGGCGTGGCTATCACCCGTTTCATGAACAAACTAGTGCATCTCAAGTGTCGCGTTTGTTTTGGCAGCCTCTTAGGCATTCATTAAAACATTTGCAGCGCCGCCAAGATGTTTTTATGGCAGGGCTCAATGAGATGGATAATTTTTCATCTGTGTGGGTGGTGTCTATGGGCCATCTTATGGGTTTGTTCGACGAACCTTGGTTGGGAATCAAACCTACCGGCAAAATGGCTATGCTCAGATACTGTGAGTTCAATAAGGTTGAAAACGGTAAAATAGCAGAAACAGCCATGTTTTTTGATATACCGCATTTGATGGTGCAGGCTGGTTTGCAGCCATTCCCACCTCAAGCTGCGGCGCAACTTGTACAGCCAGGGCCTATGACCCATACAGGCTTAATGTTTGATGCGCAGGAGCCTGCACAGGGTGAAAAAACCTTAGCTTCTATCAATCACATGATGAATGCTTTGGGAGACTGGCAGAATGAGCTCTCCCTAGAAGATGAGTTACGATTGAGTTGGAACGAAGACATGATTTGGTGGGGCCCAACAGGCATTGGTGCCGCTTACACTATCCCACGTTACGCTCAGCAACACTCTGGGCCGTTTAGAGCAGGGTTTAAAGACCGCGCCTTTAATGGCCATGTTTGCCGTATGGCTGAAGGTGAATTTGGTGGATTTTTTGGTTGGCCAAACTTAACGTTAGAGCCTACAGGTGGTTTTATGGGCATGCCTGCAACGGGCAAGTCAGGTGATATGCGCATTATTGATATCTACCGTCGAGGGGGTGAAAAGCTGTCCGAAAACTGGGTATTTATTGACCTTTTACACTTTTGGAACCAGCAAGGGGTGGATATTCTGGCTAGGACCACAGGTACAGACTTGTAAGGGTGATGATGCTAAGTGCGGCATAAGGTAGCAGGAGCTACTTTGGTGTCGCACCAAGATAGATGGCGTAGGTTGTATTAGGCGATAGTTCACGGTTAGTAATTTAACCTAGTGGCCTGACCACAACAAAGGCATTGATCATGAGTTTAAGCGTATTCGACATGCTAAAGATTGGCATTGGCCCGTCTAGTTCCCACACTGTAGGCCCAATGCGGGCTGCTTTAGCCTTTGTACTGCAACTTAAAAGCGAAGGTAAGCTCACTCAAGTGGCGCGAGTTAAAGGTGAACTCTTTGGTTCTCTAGGCGCAACGGGTAAAGGCCATGCCAGCGACAATGCTGTAATTTTAGGCTTATTGGGTGAAGCTCCAGACACTATTGATCCGCCACAAGTGACCCCAATGTTGGCAGAGATTCTGGCTAATCAGCGGTTGCCTCTAAACCGTGAGCATGAAATTGAATTTATTCAGCATCGCGACGTTATTCTTAACCTAGAAGAATCCCTACCGTACCACCCTAATGGCATGACCATGAGCGCTTATGACGAGTCCGGTGCGGTATTGTTAGAGATGTCTTATTACTCCGTAGGTGGCGGCTTTGTGGTAGACGAAACAGCGGTTAAAGCCGACGAAATGCCGATAGATGAAGACCAACCTGAAGTCCCTTATCCATTTACCACCGGCGTTGAATTGCTTGCCCACTGTAAAGCTACAGGCATGGGCATTAGTCAGGTGATGATGGAAAACGAAAAGACTTGGCGTACCGAAGAGGAAGTAAAGAGTGAAATTTTGCACCTATGGAAGGTAATGCAGCAGTGCGTACGTAACGGTTGTACTACCGAGGGTGTTTTACCAGGAGGCCTTAACGTTAAGCGCCGTGCTGCAGACTTGTATAGCAAGCTCAATGGCTTAGACTCTGTGAAGGTAATTACGCCACAGCTAACTGCTATGGATTGGGTTAATCTTTATGCTATGGCTGTGAATGAAGAAAATGCTGCTGGTGGTCGTATTGTTACTGCACCAACTAATGGTGCAGCAGGTATTATTCCTGCAGTATTGCATTACTACACTAACTTCTACCCATTAGCTGACGATGATGGTGTGGTAAAATTTGTATTGGCTGCTGCTGCAGTGGGCTTCTTATGTAAGCTTAATGCTTCTATTTCAGGAGCTGATGTAGGCTGTCAGGGCGAGGTAGGTAGTGCATGTGCAATGGCTGCTGCTGGTTTAGCCGAAGTGATTGGCGGTTCACCTGAGCAAGTAGAAAACGCTGCAGAAATTGGTATGGAGCACAACTTAGGCCTTACTTGTGATCCCATTGCAGGATTGGTTCAGGTGCCATGTATTGAGCGTAACGCTATGGGTTCTATTAAAGCGATTAACGCAGCTCACTTAGCAATGCGCGGTGATGGCACACATTTGGTATCATTGGATGATGTAATTAAAACCATGCGTGAAACAGGTGCTGATATGATGGAAAAATACAAAGAAACTTCTCGTGGTGGTCTCGCAGTTAACGTGACTTACTGTTAATTAGACGGAGAGAACCATGTCTACACAGCGACCCGCAGCAGGTATATTACCTCCTGTTCCAAGCCCAGCAGCCCAGCAAGGTAACTTTGGCGAACGCCTTAGGGCCTTACGACAAGATCGACAGATGACATTGCAGCAAGCCAGTAAAGTAACAGGTGTTGCACAGTCTACTTTATCGAAAATGGAAAACAATCAACTTTCGCCTACCTTTAATTTAATGCAAAAGCTGGCCCTTGGCCTAGGTATCGACATGCCTCAGTTGTTTGCGCCGGTAAAAGAGGTGCGCATTTCGGGTCGTCGCAGCGTCACTAAAAAACAGCAAGGCCGTGAACACTTAACTGCTACCTACGAACATGAGCTGCTGGCTCCGGAACTAGATTCAAAACGCATGGTGCCTTTTAAAAGCCGCGTACGTGCACGACCTTTGGAGGAATTCGGTGGCTGGGTAAGGCACGAAGGCGAAGAGCTACTGTTAGTGCTAGAAGGAGATGTTCTAGTGTACACCGAAGAATATGAACCTTTAGCCCTTAGCGAAGGGGATAGCACATATTTTGACAGCACCATGGGCCACGCAGTAGTATCCACCAGTAAAGAAGATGCGCTGGTACTTTGGGTGTGTGTAGCACTTTGATTTATCAGTACTTGGATTTATCAGTACTTGGATTTATCAGTACTGCTTTCCTAGCAGCACTTCTGTCATAAGGCTAAATAATGAAGCAAGTGGTATTAGCTAGCGGTAACGCTGGCAAGTTAAAAGAATTCGGCCAGTGTTTAGCTCCGTTAGGTATTGAGTTAGTGCCGCAAAATGAGTTTGTCAGCGATGAAGTGGAAGAAACTGGCCTTAGTTTTGTTGAAAATGCCATTCTCAAAGCCCGTCATGCTGCTGCCGCATCAGGCTTGCCTGCTTTAGCTGACGATTCAGGCTTAGAAGTAGATGTGTTAGGCGGAGCTCCGGGTATTTACTCAGCCCGTTATTCAGGTTCATCGTTAAAAGGCCAAGCCAAAGACGCCGCCAATAGCGCCCAATTGATTGCTGATCTTGCAGATATTCCATTGGTTCAACGAACTGCTCGGTTCCAGTGTGTGCTGGTGTACATGCGCCATGCCACCGATCCTACGCCACTCATCTGTCAGGCAGCGTGGGAAGGTGTGATTATGGATAGTGCCCAAGGTGAACATGGTTTTGGTTACGACCCCATTTTTCAAGTATTAGAAAAAGGGTGTCGTGCAGCTGACCTCACTCCCACACAAAAAATTGCTATCAGCCATCGTGGCAAAGCTTTGGCGCAATTACAACGAGCGTTATCGCAAGTTTGATGCTGTCACCTAATAAGCAGCCACCTTTGTTACCTTCCTTCAGCCTGTATATCCATATTCCTTGGTGTGTACGTAAGTGCCCTTATTGTGACTTTAATTCCCATGCCACCCAAGGTGGGGAAGATATTCCTGAAGCCAGTTATATAAAAGCTTTGTTAGGTGATTTAAGCAAAGAGCTCGCTTTAGTCAACCATCGAACCTTGCATAGTATTTTTATTGGTGGTGGTACGCCCAGCTTAATGAGTGCTGCGGGTATTGGCGAAATCCTTGATTTTGTTAAAGCTAATATCACCTGCGAAAGTGATATGGAGGTAACGTTAGAAGCGAACCCTGGAACCTTTGAGCAAGCTAAATTTGCAGGCTTTCTTGAAAGGGGTGTTAATCGTTTATCTATAGGCGTGCAGAGCTTTGATGATGAGTGTTTGCAAGCCTTAGGACGTATACATAGTGCTTCTCAAGCTAAGTTGGCTATAGGTAAAGCTCAGTCATTAGGGTTTGATCGTATTAACTTAGATTTGATGCATGGTTTGCCAGGGCAGAGCTTGGCGAAGGGTTTAACTGACTTGCAGCAAGCTTTGGAGTTTGGCACTGACCATCTATCGTGGTATCAGCTCACTATTGAACCTAATACTGAGTTTTATAGCAGGCCCCCTAATTTGCCGGATGAAGATGTACTGGTTGATATCCAAGACCAAGGGCAGGTTATTATTGAAGCGGCTGGCTTAAGTCAGTACGAGATTTCGGCTTACTCGAAGCCGGGTAACCAAGCACGGCATAATCTCAACTATTGGAATTTTGGGGATTATATAGGTGTTGGGGCTGGAGCCCATGGCAAAGTAAGTGCTTGGCATGATAGTGCAATGGTGGTGGAGAGGCGGGTGAAATTGCGCCAACCTAAAGCCTATATGGATGCTATTACGCCACTGTCTTCAAACCATTGTGTTACGCCAGAAGAGCTAAAGCTGGAGTTCTTTATGAATGTGCTGCGCCTGCAAAAGGGTGTAAGTGCAGCGAGCTACCTAGCCCACACTGGGCAACCCTTGGCTCAAGTGGAAAGTGCTATAGCTGCAGCAAGGCAGGCCGGGTTAATGATGCCTGATCGACTTCAAGCCAGCCCTTTAGGATGGCGTTTTTTAAATGATCTATTAAGTTATTTCGAGTAAGTAACTTAGAATATATTATTTCTCTAAGTTACTGCTCTAAATAGAACGTTTGGTTAAATTTCAATGGTATTGCGTTGGCGTTCAGGTCTGGCTGTATTTTCAATTCAAAACGCCACATTTCCTCTTCGGTGAAACGCAATTGCGCGATGTAGTAGATGGCGTTCTGTTCTTTAATCTGTAAGAATTCTAACGGTAATACTTGCCCAATAATATTTGTTCGGGTGCCTGTGACTACAGCTGGAAGCGGCTTTTTCGTGGTGCTATCGATTACTGAAATGTTCAATAAAGCACGGTTTCTAGCGCGAGTGAAGCCATAACTTTGAGCCACCTCAGGGGTTACCATCATAGTATTGAAGGCATTGTAATGAATGTCGTACTTTTGGCTATAGATGGCCTGTTCTGCATGGCTGGGTAGTGCTAATGACAGTGTTAATGCTAGCGCCAATGAGGCTAGTAATAAACGGAAGATAACGCTAAGGTGACGTGCAGTGTTCATTATATGTCTGCTTCTCTAGCCCTACTAAAATAGGGCGCTTGATGATCTGCTAATTGTGCGTTATCTTTTCCAAAAAGTAAAAGCCAAATCCAAAAACACGTTGCAACGATAGAAAAAACGCTCCATAAAAAGGAATCATCATGAAAAAGTTATGGGTGGGGTTAGGTGCATTAATCACCCTTATTTTATTAGGCCTGTCCGCTACTGGCAATATGCACATTATCAAAGCGGTACAACCCACTTATTTTCAAGGGCAAGGCACTGCTGGTTGAGTTTTATAGCGACGAGGCATTGAAACTCGTTAAATCCAACCCTCAGTTAATACTTGGCTCGGCTAAACAAGTTAATCTAATGTGAGGGTTAGGGCGAAAGCTATGTCACTGGCTCATTTACAGAGATAGCTGGTGGCAGGTAACTAAACAATATGAGACACTATTAAAGTAAATTATTGTTCACTCTTCTAAGTCTTCTAAAGGCGTTTTTTTACCATGACAAATGCAGGTGTTTTTTTAGTACAAACAGTTTTCGGATTGTACCTTACGATGGTCATTGTCCGCTTTATGTTGCAGTTGGCTAAGGCCGACTTCTATAACCCCTTAGCCCAAGCAGTGGTGAAATTAACCCAGCCGTTTGTTGAGACTTTGCAGAAAGTAATGCCCCGGACAGGACGCTTTAGTTTAGCTACTCTTGTATTGGCGTTTTTAGTGCAGTTGTTATTGATTGTGGTTGTACTGCTCATTGCTGGTTTTAGTCTGCCTAATCCTGTGAATTTGGCTATGTGGAGTCTCATTGGTTTGGCATCTCAAGTGCTCGATTTGTTGTTTTTTGCAATACTTGCAAGTATTGTTTTGAGCTGGCTGGCCCCTAAAACTAGCCACCCTGGGGCTTACTTATTGCATCAGCTTACTGAGCCCGTTATGGCCCCTGTACGCAGTATGTTGCCTAATCTGGGTGGCTTGGATTTCTCACCTATTCTTGTATTTATCATCATTAATATGGTGGATATGTTGGTGATTCAAAACTTAGCGTCAAGCTTTGGTATGCCACGTGGTTTGGTTTTGGGGCTATAGAGATGTCTACTAATCAAGCTAGCAACTCATTTAATTTTGAAGACTCTTTAGCTGAGCTAGAAACCTTAGTACAACAAATGGAACAGGGTGACTTAACCCTAGAAGACTCTCTGGCTGCTTTTGAACGAGGTATCTCATTAACACGTGGCTGCCAAACGGCGTTAGCTCAAGCCGAACAAAAAGTTAATGTTTTGATGCAAGATGCCCAAGGTCGGGTTATTGAGCAGCCATTTAATAAGGAGTCTTAAGCTTGGACTTTGATTCATTAGAAGAATTTTTAGATCACTCTAAAAACCGTGTAGAGCAGTACCTAAATACGGCTATTAGTCAGCGCCGTGCCAGTGGTGTTTTGTCTCAGGCTATGGCCTATAGTGCGGTACAAGGTGGTAAGCGAGTAAGGGCAGCCTTAGTATATGGTGCCGCTCGTGCTTGTGGGGTTGATCATGCTGCTTTAGATCCCCTTGCAGCTGCAGTTGAAGCAATACATGCCTATTCATTGATTCACGATGACCTGCCAGCTATGGACGACGATGCCTTGCGCCGTGGTAATCCGAGTTGTCATGTTGCCTTTGATGAGGCGACAGCAATCTTAGCAGGCGATGCTTTGCAGGCGTTGGCTTTTGAGTTGCTGGCAAGTGCGAAAGGGCCGGAAATAAGTGCCGATCAATGCTTGGTTATGGTGGTGTGTTTGGCGCAAGCCTCTGGTGCTAAAGGCATGGTGGCTGGACAAATGTTGGATATGGCCGCAGAACATGATGCGGTTAATTTGGCTCAATTAGAACATCTACATCGCTTAAAAACAGGCGCTTTGATTGTTGCTAGCGTAGAGATTGGCGCTTTGTCACAGGGCGCTGTTAGCCCTCATCAAATTGATAGTTTACGCACCTATGCGCAAGCGATTGGTTTAGCTTTTCAAGTTCAAGATGATATTTTGGATATTGAAGGCGATACGGCAACCTTAGGTAAGATTCAAGGTTCGGATGCCATTAATGACAAATCCACTTACCCTTCATTATTGGGAATGACTGCTGCTAAAGCACGGTTGATGGATCTGCACCAGCAGGCCACAGAGTCTGTGACAGAATTTGGTGCTGCTGCACAGCCTTTGGTTTGGCTGGCAGACTTTATTGTTACCCGTAAGCACTAACAACATGTTCCCACTTATCCTACAAATTCCACGGCAAGTACCGACCACCGCCTTATTTGATCAAGTGGATGGTGTGGTAGATCTGCGCGAGTTAACTCCGGCGCAATTACCTCAATTAGCCTATGAGTTACGTTTGGCGTTGTTATACAACGTAGGTCAAACTGGTGGGCATTTGGGTGCTGGGCTAGGAGTGGTAGAGCTCACTATTGCCTTACATTATTTACTTGATACACCTAACGATCGGTTAATTTGGGACGTGGGCCATCAAGCCTATCCCCATAAGATGCTTACAGGGCGTAAGCACGCCATGTTAAGTATGCGTCAGGCTGGTGGTTTGGCGCCATTCCCTAAACGAGATGAAAGCCCATTTGATGCCTTTGGTGTGGGCCATGCCAGCACCTCTATTAGTGCTTTATTGGGCATGGTATTGGCAAACAAAAATCCTTCAGCCTGTCATGTGGCTGTGATTGGTGATGGGGCCCTTACCGGTGGCATGGCCTTTGAAGCGTTAAATCATATGGCGCACTGCCAAGCCAATGCTCTGATCATTGTTAATGATAACGATATGGCTATAGATGAAAACGTGGGAGGCTTGGCTACCTTTTTAGATGATCACCATGGCCACGGTGGACCATTACAGTGGTTTACAGCGTTAGGTTTTACTTACCGAGGGCCCATAGATGGCCACGATTTACCTCAATTAATGTCAGCTATTAGAAACTTATTGAGTCTTCCTGGGCCTAAGTTGTTACATATCCACACCTTAAAAGGTAAAGGTTATGGGCCGGCTGAGCTTGATCCAGTGGGATACCATGCGCTAGCAAAAATTGATCCAATTGCAGCTGTAACCACTAAAAATAGCCTTACATATGCTCAAGTATTTGGCGGTTGGGTGTGCGATAAGGCCCGCAAGGATGATCGTTTAATGGCCATTACCCCAGCAATGGCTGGTGGTTCAGGTTTAGAGCCTTTTGCAAAAGAATTTGCGCCACGTTTGTTTGATGTGGCTATTGCTGAACAGCATGCTATCACCTTGGCTGCGGGTATGGCGTGTGAAGGTGCAAAACCTGTAGTGGCTATTTACTCTACGTTTTTACAGCGTGGTTATGATCAGCTTATTCATGATGTTGCGTTGCAGAATTTAGATATATTGTTTGCCATTGATCGTGCTGGAGTTGTAGGTGAAGACGGAGCAACCCACACGGGTGCTTATGATCTAGCTTTTTTGCGTTGTTTGCCTAACTTATTGGTGATGGCGCCTAGTAGTGCTGCTGAAACCTCTGCAATGCTAGATTTTGGTTATGCTCATAATGGGCCCGCTGCGGTGCGTTATCCGCGTGGGGAGGCCTATGAAGGCGCTCCGTTGATAGCTCCAATAGAGCTAGGCCAAGGCCACGTGCTGCGCTGGGCTGATCAGCCTAATGGCACAGACACAGGCATCGCCATACTTAACTTTGGGGCCTTGTTAGACAAAGCGGCAGTGGTAGCTGAAGCTCTGAATGCTTCATTGGTAGATATGCGTTTTGTGAAGCCACTAGATGAAGCGTTGTTACAGCAGTTGCTTGTTCAGCATAATGGCTTTGTTACCATAGAAGATCATAGCTGTATTGGTGGTGCAGGTTCTGCTGTAAGTGAATGGTTGGTACAGCAAGCGGCGCAAGTGAGGTTGTTGTGTTTAGGCCATGAAGACATGGCCCTGCCTCACGGGAGCCGCGAGCAAGTATTACATAGTACTGGTTTATCTGAGGTTGTTATGGCCGCCAAAATTTTGTCCTGGCAAGCGAAATTATTGGCCGAATAAGTGATCTAGCTTGCTAGCTTTAGTGGCTAGGTAGGCTTTGTTATGGCTGTTTTCACCTACTTCTAGAGCTTGGCGTTGCTCTACTATAATACCAAGATCTGTGAGAGCTTTGATTTTTCTTGGGTTGTTGGTCATTAATTGCACAGACTTAATTTGAAAAAAATCTAGCATGTCTTTGGTCATGTCATACTTGCGCATGTCTGCATCAAAACCTAAACGTTCGTTGGCTTCTACTGTGTCCGCCCCTTGGTCTTGCAGATCGTAAGCCTTGATCTTGTTCAATAAACCGATGCCACGGCCTTCTTGTCGTAAGTACAAAATTACGCCCCGGCCTTCTTCTGAAATTCGCTTTAGTGCTTCTTGTAATTGATAACCACAATCGCAACGCATGCTAAATAAGGCGTCACCAGTTAGGCATTCAGAATGCAGGCGAGCTAGCACAGCAGTGCCATCGGTAAGGTCACCCATGCTAAGAGCTAAGTGTTCTTTGTCAGTTTCGCTATCGGCAAAACCGTGCATATCAAAAGTGCCGTAAGGGGTAGGCAGCAGTGAGGAGGCAACATGGGTAGTAGGCACGGTAATTCCTTAAATACTTTAAGCAGCAGCGGTGATCAAAATAAAATAGAGTATGCCCCTTAAATGGGGGTTGCAAACCATATCACAAGTGTCTGGGCAGCAAAATACTATAGGGAGTGCATTCCCCCTTTTAATGACGTCTCAGGGTATAATAACAGCATATTTTTGAATTAATCAGGAAATCACATGGCGCAGTTTGTGTATACAATGAATCGGGTTGGAAAAGTAGTTCCTCCCAAGCGTGAAATTTTAAAGGACATTTCGCTATCCTTCTTTCCCGGTGCCAAAATTGGTGTCTTGGGCTTAAACGGCTCTGGTAAATCTAGTTTGTTGCGCATAATGGCTGGTGTAGACAAAGAATATAACGGTGAGGCACGTCCACAACCTGGCATTAACGTGGGTTACTTAGAGCAAGAGCCTCAGTTAGATGACACTAAAACCGTACGTGAAGTGGTTGAAGAAGGCGTTTCGGAAGCAAAAAATGCCTTAACTGCATTAGACGCCGTATATGCCGCTTATGCTGAGCCAGACGCAGATTTTGATGCCTTAGCAGCCGAGCAAGCTAAATTAGAGGACATTATTCAAGCCAGTGATGCTCATAACTTAGAGCGCACCTTAGAAGTGGCAGCCGAAGCTTTACGTTTGCCTAGCTGGGATGAAAAAATAGAACATTTGTCTGGTGGCGAACGTCGCCGTGTGGCGTTGTGTCGTTTACTATTGAATAAGCCAGATATGTTGTTGCTTGATGAGCCTACTAACCACTTGGATGCTGAATCAGTAGCTTGGTTGGAGCGTTTTTTAGTGGATTACAACGGTACCGTAGTGGCCATCACTCACGACCGTTACTTCCTAGATAACGCCGCGGGTTGGATTCTAGAGCTAGACCGTGGCCACGGCATTCCTTACGAAGGCAATTATTCGTCTTGGTTAGAGCAAAAAGAAGCACGCTTGGTTCAAGAAGGCCGTCAACAAGCGTCTCACGAAAAAGCAGTGAAGTCTGAGTTAGAGTGGGTGCGCAGTAACGCCAAAGGCCGTCAGGCTAAATCAAAGTCGCGTTTAGCTCGCTTTGAAGAATTAAGTTCACGTGAATTCCAAGAAAGAAATGAAACCTCTGAGATCTATATTCCACCTGGCCCGCGCTTAGGCGACAAAGTGATTGACGTAAAGGGTGTAAGTAAAGCCTTTGGCGACAAGATGCTAGTGGAAAATTTGGAATTTAGTATGCCTCAAGGCGCTATAGTGGGTGTTGTCGGTGGTAACGGTGCTGGTAAATCAACCTTGTTCAAGATGCTTACGGGTGTCGAACAGCCAGATTCTGGCAGTATTGAAATCGGCGACACGGTTGAACTAGCCCATGTAGACCAAGCGCGTGAGTTAGACGGTACTAAAACTGTATGGGAAGAATTGTCTGATGGGCAAGACATTATTACCGTAGGTAATTATCAAGTGCCTTCGCGCGCTTATGCAGGACGTTTTAACTTTAAGGGCAATGACCAGCAGAAGTTTGTGAAAGACTTGTCTGGTGGTGAGCGTAATCGTTTGCATTTAGCCAAGTTGCTTAAGCAGGGCGGCAATGTATTGCTGTTAGACGAGCCGACCAACGACCTAGACGTAGAGACCTTAAGAGCCTTAGAGGAAGCCTTATTAGCCTTTCCAGGTGCTGCTATAGTGATCTCTCACGACCGTTGGTTCCTAGACCGTGTATGTACTCACACCTTGGCATATGAAGGTGATTCTAAAGCCACTTTCTTTGAAGGTAACTACTCAGAATATGCAGAAGACTATAAGTCCCGCACTGGTAAGGATCATCAGCCTACGCGAGTAAAGTATAAAAAATTGGCGTAAAGCCGCACGTTGCATATGCCATATAAAGCGAAGCCGAAGTATCTAAGATGCTTCGGCTTCGCTTTATATGGCTATGATTCACTGGTTAGGTATGGCTGGGCTTAGTCTATAGTCACCTGATGTATGTGAATATCTTGTTGTGGGTAGGGTATAGAAATACCATTTTCATCAAATGAGAGCTTTATTTGACGAATAAGGTGCCACCTTACAGCCCAGTAGTCAGCTGAATTAACCCATGGCCGGACCACAAAGTTAACACTGCTTTCAGCTAGTTCAGCTACAGCAACTGTTGCCACTGGTTCGGCTAAAATACGTTCGTCTGCGGCAATACACTCCAGCAACAAGCGTTCCGCCTTTTGTAAGTCATCCCCATACCCGACCCCAATGATTAAGTCGATACGACGCGTAGGTTTAGCGGATGCATTAATGATCACACCTTTATAAATATGGCTATTAGGTACGATGATTGCACGATTGTCGCCAGTTTTCAGTTGGCTGGTAAAAATGCCAATTTTTTCAACTACCCCTGCAGTGCCTGCAGCTTCTACATAGTCGCCAATGGTAAAGGGTTTAAATAAAATTAGCATAACACCAGCGGCCACGTTGCTAAGCGTGTCTTTTAAGGCTAAACCAATGGCTAGGCCTGCAGCGGCAAAAACTGTTAGTAGTACAGAGGTGTCGAAACCTAAAAAATCCAACGCTACCATTAACGACACAAAACTTAAGGTGACACGAATGATCGTTACGATGAAATGCTGCAAAGGGTCGTCTATTTTTCTAGATACCAATATGCGTTGAACCATATTCCCCAATAAGCGGGCAAACCAACAACCAAGAAAAAATATAACGATAGCCACAGCGAGGCTAGTTAAGCCAGACAGGGCTATATCTAACCAATCGTCAGAGAATGAAAAGTCCATCATTTTGACAGCTCCAAATAAGTTGAATAAACAGTTAAATAAAATATGGAATTTAACGCTTTTATCAGTATGGTTTTAGGCCTTAAATAGCTGCGCTAATTCCTTAGACCTAGCGTGAGCTGCAGCCATAGCCTGGCTACAGAGTTCGCTAAAACCACCGTCGTTAAAGGTATTAATGGCTTGTTCTGTAGTACCGTTGGGTGAGGTAACCGCAACGCGTAATTGAGCTGGTGTTTGCTGGCTTTGTTGGGCCATTTGGGCCGCTCCAACGGCCGTTTGAAGCACCAGTTGTTGTGCTATTTCATTACTTAGGCCAAGTTTCTCTGCTCCAGCGATCATGGCTTCCATCATTAACAAGTAATAAGCGGTTCCGCTGCCTGAAACTGCAGTCACTGCGTCAATATTTTCTTCGTTGTCTACCCATAAAGCCAACCCTACTGATTGCATTATAGTGCTAGCGGTTTGCTTTTGCGCCGCAGAAACTTCTGGCGTGGCAAATAACCCTGCAGCACCTTGGCCTACTAATGATGGTGTATTAGGCATGCAGCGCACAATGGGTGTTTTTTGCCCCAACCAAGTTTCTATGCTGCTGGCTAAAATGCCAGCAGCTACTGAAACGATGAGTTGTTTGGAGGCGTCTACTGCTGGTGCGATACTTTGTATTAAATCTCCCATCATTTGTGGCTTTACGCCTAATACAATGACGTCTGCTTGACGGCATAGCGCTAAGTTATCGGTGCTGGTATGAATGCCTGTATCTGCTGACAATGTGTCTAACTTAGCTTGGGTGCGACTGCTTGCGGATATCTTATCTTGTGGATACCCCGCTGCAAGCATGCCTTTGAGAATGGCCTGCGCCATGTTGCCGGCGCCAATAAAGGTAATATGGGGAGTCTGTGTCATGGGGTTATCCTGGTTGTTATTTGTTGTTATAGCCTAGGGCTTATATGTTAGAGCTAGGTGTATTACGGGCACCAAAGATATCCGTGCCAACACGCACCATGGTGGAGCCGCAAGCAATGGCGCTGGTTAAGTCGCCAGACATGCCCATGGAGAGCTGCTTAATATTTGGGTAAATGTGGTTAAGTTGATCTCTTGCTGCAGCCATTTTATTAAAAGCGTGGTGTTGAATAGACTCGGTTTGGCCTGTAGCAGGTATACACATTAAGCCACACAATAATAGATTGGGTAATTGCGAAACGTGTTCCACAAGCTCAGATAACTGCGCCAATGCCACGCCACTTTTATTGCTTTCGTTACTGATATTAACTTGTATCAGTACCTTTAATGGCGGTAAATAGGCTGGTCTATGTTGGTTCAGGAGTCGTGCGACCTTCTCTCTATCTACAGTGTGAACCCAATCAAAATGGGTCGAGATAGTTTTGGTTTTATTGCTTTGAATAGCACCAATAAAATGCCACTCAATGTCATCATGGGGGCAGTGATTAATTTTATCCAAAGCATCTTGTAGGTAGTTTTCACCAAAGTGACGTTGGCCATGATCATAGGCCTCTATTACGTCACTCAAAGGTTTGGTCTTGCTAACAGCCAGCAACATGACATCTAGCGTGCTTCGACCAGCCGCTTGGCAGGCATCAGTAATGCGCAGTTGGGTGCTAACTAAAGCTTGGGAGATAGTCTGTAAAGTAGGAGAAGATAACATAAGCAAGCACAGTATAAAAATATCAAGTAAACGGTTGGCACAATGGTAACAATTATAGCGGGTATCTCATAGTAAAGAGTGACTGTAGAGTTAAGGGTGCGTGTAAGGAAGGGAGAGAGGTAGAGTGAAAGGCTAATAAATTGCGAGAGGCGGACTTAAAGTTAACACTGAGCGACCCACTTATAGGCCTACGGTATGAATAGCTTGAGCTTGGGGGTGTAAGCCAATATCATGTTGTATTGTTTCAATTGTTAAAATAGCCCAACTGCATCTGGACCCCTTATGACTTTAGCTATATCCATTACAGATTTACACAAAAGCTTTAATGAAAACGAAGTGATTAAAGGCATGTCTTTAGAAGCTAATAAGGGTGACGTGATTTCTCTAATTGGCGCGAGTGGCTCAGGTAAAAGTACTTTCTTACGCTGTATTAACTTGTTAGAAACACCTAATAGTGGTGAGGTTCGAGTTGACGGCGAGTTGATTGAAATGAGGACCGACAGAAAGGGCAATCGCGTGCCTGGCGACCAAAAACAAGTTGACCGTATCCGCACTAAGCTGGGTATGGTATTCCAAAGCTTTAACCTTTGGAGCCACATGACTATTTTAGAAAATATCATGGAAGCACCAGTGCACGTTTTAGGCCAGAGCAAAGCTGAAGCCCATGCCAATGCCATGGCTCTGCTGGAAAAAGTAGGTATTGTTGATAAAGCTCATCAATACCCAGACCATTTATCTGGCGGCCAACAGCAGCGCGCAGCCATTGCCCGTGCTCTAGCCATGGATCCAGAAGTCATGTTGTTTGACGAGCCTACCTCTGCATTAGACCCTGAATTAGTGGGAGAAGTGCTTAAGGTGATGCGTCAGCTAGCCGCAGAAGGACGCACCATGATTGTAGTGACTCACGAAATGGCCTTCGCCCGCGAAGTGTCGTCAAAAGTTATTTTCCTTCATCAAGGATTGATTGAAGAACAAGGTACACCTGAAGAAGTGTTCCAGAATCCAAAATCAGAACGATGCCGCCAGTTTTTGGCTTCGAGCTATTAAGTCCTAGCCTTTTTTGGCTAATTATAACCACAATAAATGAACGATGAGGTTCTCTATGAATAAACTATTTGCTGCTGCACTAACTGCAGGCGCGCTGGCTATGTCTTTGGGCGCTGTTGCGTCTGATAAAATCTTAATGGGTACTGAAGGTGCTTACCCTCCATACAACTACTACGACAATGACAACAACCTAATCGGTTTTGATATTGAAATTGGTGACGCTGTATGTGCTGCTATGAAAGCAGAGTGTGAGTGGGTTACTTCTGACTGGGACGGTATCATCCCTGCATTACTAGCCAAGAAGTTTGACACTATCCTTGCTTCTATGTCTATTACAGATGAGCGTAAGCAAAAGATCGACTTTACTAATAAATACTACAACACACCTAACCGTTTCATTCGTGCAGTGGGTTCTAGCACTGAAGCTACTTCAGGTATGATCGTTGGTGTTCAAAGCTCTACCGTTCAAGAAAACTACCTACGTGGCGAATTTGGCGATATTTTAGAAATTCGTACTTATGGTGCTCAAGAAGAGGCTAACTTAGACTTTGCTGCTGGCCGTGTAGACATGTTGTTTGTAGACGTAATTGTTGGCGACGAAATGATGAAGTCTGCAGGTATGGAAGGCGAATTCTTTGGCCCAGACATTGCTGACTCTAAGTACTTTGGTGCTGGTGCTGGTATCGGTGTACGTCAAGAAGACACTGAATTGCGTGATCGCATGAACAAAGCCCTTGAACAGATTCTAGCTGACGGTACTTACGATGCTATTAGCAATAAGTGGTTTGGTTTTAGCGTTTACGGTGGCTAATTAGCCATTGAAAAGGGTGGCTTAGGCTTAGTCTTACTTAGACATGGTTGAGGCCGCCCTTATTAACTTTTAGGCAGTATTATTTATGTTAGATTTGCACGGCTACGGCTGGCTATTATTTGACGGTTTGCAATTAACCATCGCCGTTGGTCTTTGCGCTATGGTGGTTGCTGTATTGCTTGGATTACTTGGCAGCTGGGGCAAGCTGAGTGATAATTGGGTGGCCAATTTGGCAGCCAATACCTACACCACCGTGGTTCGCGGTGTGCCCGAACTTATTCTTTTATTGTTGGTGTACTTTGGTGCCCCAACCCTAATTCAAGCCATTGCTACCAGCATGGGTTATGACATACGTGTTGATATTAACCCCTTTATCGCAGGTACATTAACCATAGGCTTTATATATGGTGCTTTTGCCACAGAAGTATTACGTGGCGCATTTCAATCTATCCCTAAGGGCCAGGCCGAAGCGGCTAGAGCTATAGGTATGCATCAGTTGATGACGTTCAAGCGTATTTTGTTACCCCAAGCCATGCGTTTTGCATTACCTGGCTTAGGTAATGTGTGGATGGTTTTGATTAAAGCCACTGCGCTAATATCTATCATCCAGTTGGATGAGCTAATGCGTAAAACTAAAATAGCCTCCAACGCTACTCATGAACCATTTACCTTTTATTTATTAGCGTCGTTTATTTATTTAGGCATTACCTTAGTGTCGATGATGGCGCAAAAACGTGCGGAAACATGGGCCAATAAGGGAGTGACTCGCTAATGGATTTCTCTATTGTGTGGCAGTATCTACCGCTCTTACTGGAAGGTGCATGGGTGACTTTGTGGATTACAGTGGTGAGTTTGGTGATTGGATTGGCTCTTGCTATCCCTTTGGCTCTGGCTCGTTTAGCTAAAAATCCACTGATTTCATCTCCAGCTTATTTATTTGTATTGTACTTTCGCGGCACGCCGTTGTTGGTGCAAATATTTTTGATTTATTACGGCAGTGGCCAGTTCCGTATGGAATTGACAGACTTAGGGTTATGGGGTTTTTTCCGTGACCCATGGTTCTGTGGCATTTTAGCGTTGGTGTTAAATACAGCAGCTTATTCTGCAGAAATATTCCGTGGTGCCATTACCGCGGTGCCTCGTAACGACATAGAAGCGGGCCGGGCTTGCGGTATGTCTGGCTTACTATTGTTTCGCCGTATCACCATGCCTAAGGCATTCCGTATTGGTTTACCCGCTTACGGCAACGAAGTGATCTTCCTATTGCAGGCCACGTCGCTAGTGTCCACTATTACTATTTTGGACTTAACCGGAATTTCTCGCCAACTGATCTCTAAAACCTTTGCTGTGTATGAGTTTTATCTCACGGCTGCGGCAATGTATTTAGTCATGACCTATGCCTTGGTGTATTTATTCCGTATATGGGAAAAGCGGATGAACGGACACTTGCAAGAACGAGTTATCACCGCCCCCCGCTGATCATCAGCTAGGTCAGTTAGAAGGAGCCTTTGACTGGATCATCGTTGGTGGTGGTTTGGTTGGAGCCTCCATTGCCTATGGCCTAATCCTAAAACAGCCTCAACTACGCATATTAGTGCTAGACGGAGCCGATACAGATCATCGCGCATCTGTTGGTAATTTCGGTCTTATTTGGGTGCAAGGCAAAGGTTATAATTTCCCTGCATATGCTAATTGGAGCTTACAAGGAGCAAACCTGTGGCCTCAGTTTGCCGATCAATTGAGTCACACCAGTGACATTGATTTAGCCTACCAAAGACAAGGAGGTCTAGAGTTTGCTCTGAGCGAACAACACCTAAATACCTTAAGTGAAGAGATGGCCACCATGGCACATCACACGCAAGGTGACTTTGAATATACGGTACTCGATAGAGATGCTGCGCTGGCTTTCCAACCTGGGCTTGGTGAAGCTGTAGCGGGGGCAATTTATAGCCCACAAGATGGCCAAGTTAATCCGTTATATCTTTTCTCGGCGTTACATAAGGCCAACCAGTTACATGGCGTGTAATATCAATCCCGTTGTCGGGTGAAGCACATTCAGGTGGTACCAGAAGGTTTTAATGTGTCTGGTGTTACCGCTAAAAAAATTGTTCTTTGCGCTGGTTTAGATAATCAGCGTTTGGGCAAGCAACTAGACATGCACTTGCCTGTGAGCCCTGTTAAAGGCCAAATTCTCATTACGCAAAGGGCGGCGGAGGGTACGCTTACTTATGCCTCCCCGCAGCTACGTCAAACTGCCGAAGGCACTATTCAGATTGGTGGCTCCCATGAACATGCAGGGTTGGATGACTGTTCTAGCCTTGAAGTGATACAAAGGATCGCTGCTGATGCGGTGGCTGTAATGCCAGGTTTAGCTCACTTACAATTAGTTCTCAGTTGGGGCGCTCTACGGGTGATGTCCCCCGATGGAGCGCCAGTTTATCAACGCTCTGATAAGTACAAAGGGGCCTTTGGAGTGTGCTGCCACAGTGGTGTTAGTGTGGGCTGCAGCTTTGTTATATTTAGGGAGCCTGGCCGTCAGGCTGCACCCAGTGAGTGGCGAACCTAGGGCATTC
>Ga0114995_10000767_pt1 | contig 22462 bp, 21 predicted proteins | sample ArcticOcean_MG_C_11_FD_87038 | JGI IMG/M metagenome (GOLD analysis project Ga0114995, IMG submission 87038) | Marine microbial communities from western Arctic Ocean - ArcticOcean_MG_CB2_154 | ecosystem: Environmental > Aquatic > Marine > Oceanic | place: Arctic Ocean: Canada Basin | collected... | reverse complement strand
TTCTCCTACGCTGTATATAAAAATCCTTTTTGCCGATTATGATCAAGGTTATGCTATTATAGAGTTAATAGGTGAGTGGAATGACTTGCTGCATAATGACATTATGCATTTTAAAAGAAATATCCTGGAAACTCTCATGAACAATGGGGTGACTAAATTCATATTGATAACAGAAAATGTTTTGAATTTTCATTACTCGGATGATTGTTATTATGAGGAATGGCTTGAAGAGGTGATGGATAATGATGGATGGATAGCTGCCATGAATCTTAGACAGCATGTTTTTGATGATTTTCAAGAGGGGAATATAGATTCTTATCTAGTAGCAGGTGGCCAACTAAATGAAGTTAAATGGAGGACTAAAACTCCAGATCAACTTTTCGAGAATGTAGAAAACCAGGTTCTGAGGAGAATAGGGGTTTAACTGGGCCGATGAGCTCGTATTTATAGTTCGCTAATTGATTTTTTTAGTTTTCCCAGCATCAATTTATCTATCGGGAATTTGAGGTCTTCGGGGCGCAACTCAGCTATTTTCACCCATCTAAAACTAGGTTTTCCATGGGTAAAATCAAAAGGAAATTCTCCTAATAGTAACTTTGTTGGTTTTGAAAGTTTGGCAGTGTAATAGACTGAAATAAGTTGGTCTGTTTTTTTAAATGAACTCTGCTGAAAAAAATCGGTGGTGTAGAAATGTTCTGTGTTGGTTAACTCTTGATGAAGCTCTTCCCGAGATTCGCGTTGCAATGCATCATAAATACCTTCTCCCCACTCTAATCCTCCTCCAGGAAATTTGGTGAATAGCTTTCCCAAATATTCTTCATCAGCCAGAAGAATTTCTTCATTTTCATTAGTAATAAGGGCGTAGACTCGGATGTTAAAATTCATGGACTGATCTAATTATACATGGTTAATAACTCCCGATTTATAATTACTACGAATCCAGCATCTGCTTAGAATACTTTTCCCACTTTTCTAGCAGCTGACTATACCCTTCTGGAACTTCCTTTTCGAAAGACATAAATTTTCCAGTTTTAGGGTGCTCAAAGCCTAAACTTTTAGCATGCAGTGCCTGCCCTGGGATTAGACTAAAGCAGTTCATCACGAACTGTCTGTACTTGGTGAAAACTGTTCCTTTCAATATTTTATCTCCTCCGTATTCTATGTCGTTAAATAACGGATGACCAATATGCTTCATGTGAACACGAATCTGATGAGTTCTACCAGTTTCTAATTTACATTCTACCAATGTTACATATCCTAATCTCTTAATCACTTTATAATGAGTAACAGCATGCTTACCTATGGAAGGATCTTCATAAACTTCCATTAGCTTTCTGTTCTTAAGACTTCTAGCTAAATTCCCAGTTACAGTTCCATCTTCAGAAATATCTCCCCAAACTAGTGCCCAGTACCTTCTTTCTGTGCTTCTATCATAAAACTGCTTGGCTAAATGTGCCAGTGAGTCATCACTCTTGGCCACTACCATTACACCAGTCGTAAGTTTATCTAACCTATGAACTAACCCAGGTCTCTGTGGATTAGTTCCGCTTGGCAACTTGTTAAAATGATGCATTAACCCATGCACCAACGTTCCAGTGTAATTTCCATAGCCAGGATGAACTACCATGCCCGCTTCCTTATTCAGTACGAGCACCTCATCATCTTCATAAAGTATCTCTAAGTCTAAATCTTCTGGAACTATTTCTTTATCTCTAATAGGGAACGGAAGCTCTAGTGTAATCACGTCATCGGGACGGATTCTAAAGTTTGGCTTCACAGAGGCGTCATTTACCTTCACAAACCCTGCTTTTGCACTCAGCTGAATTCTATTCCTAGAAGTATTAGGGAGTCTATCACATAAAAACTTATCTACGCGTAATAGCTGTTGACCTGGGTCTGCTACATATTTGAAATGTTCAAATAACTCATCTCCATCTTCTATAGTCCTGTCTGTAGCTTCCAATTGGTTTAATTTTTTATGAATTTAGTCATTCCTACTACAGAACCATTTTCTAATAGTTGAGAAACATAAATTCCTTGTGATAAATCAGATATATCTACCTGAGATGAAACGATTAGTTCTTCTTTCACCACCGCTCCTAATGAATTAAGAACACGCAGCGTACGTCCGTAAACAAATGAACCTGAAGAAATAACTGACTGCGCTGGATTAGGATATACCGTAAACTCTAATAGCTCTGCACTAATCTCATCTACATCTACGAAGTCCCACTCTAACTGCTTATCAGACTGAAAAACGGGTCTAATCATCAATGAACCTTGCACACCACTTTGTGTCCAAGAGCCAAATGGTCCTAACTTAAATTTTAGGTTAGCAGAATTCGCATTGAAACTCTTATCGTAGCCTATGTTGAGTTCTGTATTATTCGTCTGAACTATTCCTACATGAAAATTTCCTAAAGGAATGTTTACGGGCGTATCATATTCGTAGAATTCGAAAACATCATAACCTTCAGCATAGTAACCTGGAGAATGTAGCTCGAAATTTTCTTCAAGCTCTAACCCAGGCTCTCCGGAGTTGTCCTCCCATACTCTCAATAAAAAAGTTTCGTTAGAATTATTTAATGTAAACGGAGAGAAATGAATTAGAAGTCCGACTAAAGAGTCTTCTAAGAGATTATTAAACCTCATAGCAATGCCACTACCAGGCTCATTTAAGGCATACGCTCCTTCTGCAGAACCATCATCATATGCGTAATAGTTCCCGAAATTTTGCTCGAATTCTAATGTATCATTTACCGCATTTATATCGGGCGTGGTGTTACAAAAGTGTTTTACCAAGAATGTAGCACATGTATCATTTACATCAGTAGGATACGTAAAGCTGTTGGGAGTATTGTCATTAATACTAAATGGCTGTCCGAAAGTAGAAAATCCATTTAATGCGGTACTTAACTGCTGGCTAAAATCGGCAATCACTGTACCTTCAAAGGAAATTTCGGTTCCAAAAGAGATGTTTCTATCTTCATCTAAGTTTCTAAAACTCACTGGGAAGTTGGGAGCCATAAACCCTGCAGTAGCACTCTGGTAATGCTCCCAAGGAATGGTATGGTAGCCCTGTAATAAAGTAGTTCGATTCCCATTAGCAGAAACATCTACGATACTAAAATCGGCATCTACAATGCCATCATCCATCCATACATAATCTATATGCCAGTGATCTACATTTCCACTAAGTGTAGAAAAGTTTCTGAATCTAAATTGAAAATCTTCCTCTAGCCACAACACATCGTTTACATGAATAAATGCACGCTGAAACTCTGTGGACCCTACACCCGGAGTAGACCATACTTGCTGCCATAACGGAGGGTTACTATTCGGCACTAAAAACTCCACAAAAAGCTCATCCTCCAGATCAGGGGCGTTTCCAAGACCTCCACCTTCATAATAAAAGACCAGTTTCACGCTGTCTTCATCGGTATAACTAGATAAATCTATAGGGCAGGATGTAAGCGTATCTGCACTTCCGTATGAAAACTCATTAGAAAAATCATAGGGATATCCTGTTTGATCTAAACCATCTAACGTGGCCACTCCTTTAGTCGGAGGATTTATAGGTAGCGAACTATTTATTCTAGCCGATTTGTCTACCCACATTTGCCAGTCCAATGGGATTTCAGGATCATTAGTAGCTAGAGAATACCTGCTAAAATCATCTATAAAAGGAAGCGTTATCCCAGCTGCTCTATTCACAGACATCGCCCTTTCTGGATATCTTGATTCTTTCTGGAATTGCTCCGCTTGTTCCACACTCATCGTTAATGGGCGCGTTATTTCTTGAGCCATAGAGCTCGAGACAGCTAAAACTAAAATTAGGCCTGCCAAAAATGTTTTATTCATATTAGTCTACGTTTGGTACATCCTCTACTGGCGCTTCCACACCAAGTTTTAGCCATACATTCACTGCACTTCCAGCTCGAATTTTTTTTCCATTAAGGTACTTAGGCATCTGCTTAAACACCTGAGCATTTAGGGTATCACTTTTAGAAATAACAGAAGCATCATACAACGGGAAATCTAGATTTAAAGACAATGCTCCTAGACTAGACTTCACTTCATCTAAGCTCATTCCATAAAGGTTTGGCAAAGATACTTTAGTAGATTTTCTCTCACTTACTACGAGTTTAATCTTTTCTCCCATGCCTACTAAATCTCCATCCTTTAGCTCCTTTTCACCATAATACGCCCCTAGAACTACATTATTAAATTCTCCCGGCTGGTACTTAGTTTCTATTTCAAAACCTTTACTTAGCATCTTTGTCTTGGCTATTTCTAGTGGTTCACCCACCTTGAACCTAACGGGCTTTTGTGGCGGAATAGTACGGTAGACCTTTAAATAAATCTCTCTCTCTGATTTAACCAAAGAACTGTCTGTTGGAATCTGAGCGTAAACAATCCCTGCCTTCCCTTTAACGAAGGTGGAGTCTATGAGCTTGTAAGATAAAGTAGACTCTTTAAGCTTAGAAATAGCTTCGCTTAAGATCATTCCCTCTACTTTAGGAACTACCACCTTCTCTGCGTGTTTGGTGTAAAACCTAAGAAAAACCCAGGCTAAAGCCACTAATAGCAGAGCGAATAATCCTGCTTTAACTAATGTTCTAACGAACGCTTTACTGAAGATGTACTTAATTAAATTCAAACCTTAGAGTTATATGATTTAGCTATAACGAATCAAAATTCAAGAAATTGACTAAACAACTCTTAAATAGCAGCCATTCTTTTCTCGAGAGAAGTATCAAACGTATTCTTGGCTTCATTAATAAAACCAAAATGATCTCCATCTACATGAATCTTTCCTTTGGTAACATGCCCTAGCAATGTGCAGCTTATCCCTTGTTCCCCTATATAGTCTAAGAAATTATCCTCATCCTCCTCTACTAGTGAAACTAAAATTCTTCCCTGAGCTTCACCGAATAAGAAGGCATCCATTCTTATTTCAGAATCTGAAACTATATCAAACCCTAAAAGACCTGGCATTCCCATCTCTACGAGTGCTGTATATAAACCACCATCACTCACATCATGCGCTGCATTGATAAAGTTGTTTTCTATCAATCCTCTTACACATGCTTGAATTTTCACTTCTTCCTCTAAGTTGAAGTAAGGCGCAGGAGAATTTTTCACTTCTAAAAGCGTAGATAAGTATTCACTAGACCCTAAACAATTTTGAGAATCTCCCAACATGAAAATCAGGTCTCCCTTATATTTAAAATCTAAGCTAGTATGAAGAGACTTGTCCTTCATTACCCCTAACATTCCTATCGTAGGCGTAGGAAATACCGGACTTGCCGAACCGTCTTCTTTAGCCGTTTGGTTATAGAAACTTACATTCCCACCTGTCACTGGCGTTCCGAATGCTAGACAGGCTTTACTCATTCCTTTTATCGCTCCTTCAAACTGCCAGTAAACCTCTGGATTATATGGGTTTCCGAAATTCAAACAATTCGTTATGGCAGAAGGCACAGCTCCTGTACAAGAAATATTTCTAGCAGCCTCAGCCACGGCTATTTGAGTCCCTATCTCTGGGTCGTTGTTTACATATCTAGCGTTGCAATCAACAGTTAAAGCGATCGCTTTATTCGTTCCTTTGATATTCACTATCGCTGCATCCGAAGGTTTATTCGTACACATGTTTGCCGTTCCTACCATAGTATCATACTGCTCCCAAACCCATCTTTTGGATGCAATGTTTGGCAAGCCTAATAAGGCTGAAGCTATCCTTTTAATCCTATCCATATCAGGAACCTCGATATCATCTAGATTGAATTTAAGATTCTCAGCATAATAGGCTGGTTCTTTAGACTCTCTATCATAAACAGGAGCTCCTCCTCCTAGAACTAATGAGTGAGCTGAAACCTCAGCCACTACCTCTCCTTTCATAGAGAACGTTACGGTATCACCTTCTACTACTTCTCCTATCTCTACCGCATGTAGATCCCACTTCTCGAAGATATCTTCTACTATTTTTTCTTTTCCCTTATGCACCACCACCAACATTCTCTCCTGAGATTCACTTAGTAAAATCTCGAAAGGCTTCATGTCCTCCTGTCTCTTAGGGACTTTATCCAAATTGATTTTCATTCCTACCTTTCCGGCAGCACTCATCTCTGTAGAAGAACACGTAATTCCTGCGGCTCCCATATCCTGCATCCCCACTACAGCATCCGTTTCAGCTAATTCCAGAGAAGCTTCTAATAATAATTTCTCTTGAAATGGATCACCTACTTGAACAGATGGTAAATCATCTGCAGAATCTGCAGTGATGTCTTTAGAGGCGAATGAAGCACCCTGAATTCCGTCTTTCCCTGTAGCAGATCCTACGATATACACTGAGTTTCCCGGCCCTTTGGCAGTGGCAGAAATAATTTTATCCGTAGATAAAATCCCTGCACTCATTGCATTCACTAATGGATTTGTTTGGTAAGATTCATCAAAGAACACTTCCCCTCCCACTACAGGAATCCCGAAAGCATTTCCGTAATCGCCTATTCCTTTCACTACTCCTTCGAGTAACCACTTCGTTTTTTCGTTATTCAGCTTACCGAACCTTAACGAATTCAGCTGCGCGATAGGACGAGCGCCCATGGTGAATATATCTCTATTTATTCCACCCACACCTGTAGCAGCTCCTTGATAAGGCTCTATGGCAGATGGATGATTATGACTTTCTATTTTAAAAGCACATCCTAATCCATCTCCAATATCTACAACACCCGCATTTTCTTCACCTGCTTCTACGAGCATGTGAGGCCCTTTTTTAGGCAATGTTTTCAACCATTTAATAGAATTCTTATAAGAACAGTGCTCACTCCACATTACGGAATATATACACATCTCAGTAAAATTAGGGGTTCTACCCATAATTCCTTTGATCATCTCAAACTCTTCAGGTCTTAGACCCATTTCTTCTGCCTGCTCTAATGTAGCTTCAGCTACTGAAGTAGATACTACGCTCATGTGAAAGTGCTTTTTATTGCTGCGCAAAGATAATAGTTCATCTAACAGTAAACAGTATAGTTTTCCTCTGATTTTCGTGTATTTTCCACAGTAATTTCATCTGCACTAAATCCAACAAGCACAAAAGATTTAAAACTGACTTACTCCGCACATAATTTTCTTCATTCCACCGCCATTAATCCAGGCCGACTGCTTGCTTATTCTCGGTTTTCATCCCACTGAGTGTTTTTAACTCTTGCCTAGATGAACTAAGCCGCCAGAAGATGTAACGAGAACGGCAAAGGAAGCAGACCAAACACACCAACCTATTTAGCACAACTTAATCGAAATCAAAGCCTCGAAAAAGGTTTGATTAATCAAATACCGTCTTCACTTTACCCCCCTAGAATTCTGTTCTTGCTGGATAGTTTATCCATAGTTAACAGTAGATTTGTTTTATGAGAGCATTATTGCAACGCGTTTCTGAGGCTAGCGTAGTTATTTCTAACCAGCCAGTGGCAGCTATAGCCCACGGGTTTTTAATCCTTATAGGAATAGAAGCCGAAGACGGAAAAGATGACCTAGAATGGCTAGCTAAAAAAATTACTCAACTAAGGATTTTCTCCGACAATGAAGACAAAATGAACCTCGATATTAAAGATGTCAATGGAGAAATTATAGTCGTAAGCCAGTTTACTTTACACGCCAAAACCAAAAAAGGAAACAGACCTTCATACATCAAAGCTGCTAGACCAGAGGTAGCTATCCCTCTTTACGAAGACTTCAAAAAACAGCTGTCCCAGACTTTAGGAAAAGAAATTCAATCTGGCGAATTCGGAGCCGACATGAAAGTCTCTCTAACCAATGATGGTCCAGTTACAATTTGGCTAGATTCTAAGAATAAAGAATAGTATAAATGTGACTTATAAATTATTAATCCGCACACCACCTCCTAATAGCTCTGCAGAAACGAATTACAGACTCATTCCTTTAATCTACTTTTAGGCAATCAAACACCACATAACAAATGACCATAAAGGAAGCGCAGGAGAAAACTGACGACTGGATAAAAACATACGGAGTAAGGTATTTTAATGAATTAACCAACATGGCTATCCTAACCGAAGAAGTAGGCGAATTAGCCAGAATTATATCTAGAAGATATGGAGAACAATCTGAAAAAGAATCTGATAAGAATAAAGACCTAGGAGATGAGATGGCAGATGTACTATGGGTTCTTGTGTGTTTAGCCAACCAAACAGGAATAGATCTAACTGAAGCTTTGGAGAAAAATTTTCATAAAAAAACCGCTCGAGATTCTGAGAGGCATATAAATAACGCCAAGCTAAAATAAACGTTAGTTCATAAATTCCTCTGGTATTTCACAAACCGGAATCGGCTGCATTTTATGCTGATTAGCTCTATTTAGTTTTTGATATAAGTCCATTACCACTTTTTGACGGCCTTCCAGAGCACCTGTGTCTTTCTTCATGCTTAGATATTCCATCGCCCACTCTAACTCTACATAGGTGGCTCCTATCTGATCTTCATCCGTTCTTCCATCATCCCACAATCCATCTGTGGGGGCAGCTTTTACAATATCTTCTATTACTCCTATTTCTTTTCCCAATGCCCAAACCTCTGTTTTATACAAGTCAGCTATTGGACTTAAATCTACTCCTCCATCGCCATATTTAGTATAAAATCCTACTCCAAAATCTTCTACTTTATTTCCTGTTCCAGCTACTAAAAGTTTATAATGACCCGCCATAGCATAAAGAGTAGTCATTCTTAATCTAGCCCTAGCATTAGCCATTGTTAAATGGTCTTGAATTTCACTCGGCAAAGTTTCTTCCATCGCCTTAAATGCCTCAGTAAGATCAATCACAGACCCTGTTACATTAGGAAATGTTTCTTCTAACCAAGCAATATGTTTAGTGCTCAAATCGAACTGAGAAGCATTCTGATAGATTGGCATATTGAACACCATGACTTTCTTACCTGTCATCGCACATAGCGTGGAGGTGACAGCAGAATCAATCCCTCCACTAACACCTACCACAAAACCGTCCAAACCAGCCTTAGAAGCATAACCCTTCAGCCAATCGGTAATGTAGCCTGATACTTTCTTTGCATTCATTTAAAAAAGAATTCCAGCTGTTACCACGAAGCTATTCGTGATAGACTTCATTTTAAACTCATTATATAATCTTCCTCCTTCACCAGAACCTGTTCCATAAGATGGGTTTCCATCATCATTGATCTCTATAGCTTTTATCTTAGACTTAAAAACATTGGTTAATCCATTATTGTAAGCTATCCCAAACATTAATGAAGTGTTTCCACTAAGTGAGTAATCTATGCCTGCCCCTATGATTAATGAAGCTCGAATAGGCAACATCTCACCACTGATATCTACCCCCATTTCCTCTTCATCCTCTTTAGCTAAAGTGCTAATAGCAGATCCTGAATCTATCCATGAGTTTCCCATCTCGTCAGCATCCTCGACCAACTCACTAAAGAACTTTATATTATCATCTGCGGTCGCTTTAGTAGCGAAACCTAACCCTAATCCAAACTGGCCCCAATACGTAATATATCCGATTTCATCTGTGCGCAGCTTTAATGTTAGAGGAATCTCTACATACTTAAGCTTATACTTCCTGTTTCGCTTTACTATAAAATTAGACTCCCCAGCGTCACCAATTCTATCTTCATAATCGAAAAAAGACAACTGACCTCCACCTCCCATAATAGAAAACCCTGTCCCTAAGGCGTACCTCTCAGAAAACATTATATCCGCATTCACCCCGAAACTTCCCCTTAACAAAACACCTTCACTAACCACATCAGTAGTCTCAGAAGACATCCAACTGACATTAGGATCCACCTTGAACCCAAATTTGAATTTTTTAAAATCCTGAGAAAAACCCTGTACTGTCATCAGCACTGCTACCAATAAAATTGAAATTCCTTTCATCTTCATTTATTTTAATTTTAATAATAGATGAAACTTTAGTTAACATCTACGATTGAATTTTATTTTCTAATTGAGCGAATCTATATCTTCGCCAAAATATCTCGTTGAGAAAAAGAGTTGCTCTTCAAAAACAAAGCCAAATCTAGTATTTATTATGAGGAAATATTTATTCGTGTTTATTTTAATTCCACTTTGTTTGTTGAATTCATGTGAAGCTGACAGGCTAGCCATAAACGTGACCGACTCAGCTATAAAATTAGACATAAAAAGGCTAGATAAGGCACTGTTCCCAATAGATACTAGCGACATAGCAGCTAAACACATCCAGCTAAAAGAGGAGTTTGGTGACTTTGCAGATGTTTTCTTAGGATACATGCAGCAAACTAACGGCCTAAAAGACTTTAATACTCTTCCTTCCTTAGCTAACGACCAAGTTTACCCGTTAGTTATGACTGTTCAAGAAGGAATTCTAAGAATGGAGGATGAGATTGTTTCCCAAATGGAATTACTCGAAGATGGATTTAAACACCTTAATTATTACTTTCCAGAAACAACTACTCCAGATATAGTACTCATGAATTCATGGTTTCAATATGGAATTTTCACTACCGAATCTGTGCTTGCCGTAGGTCTAGATTTTTTTATTGGTGACACTATTATCCAAGAAATCTACCCCCCGCAGTTTTACTCATATATGAAAAAAGACATGCAGCCAGATTACATAGCAGTAAATGCTATGTATGGTTGGCTGTACAATAAGGTATATCCGATAACTGGAGACGAAAGCACCTTATTGGATCATATGGTATACAAAGGAAAAGTGCGCTACCTTCTAGAAGCCATGTTTCCTAAAGAAAAAGAATCCACCATTATGAATTATTCAGAAGAAGAGTTAGCCTGGTGTTACAAAAAACAACTAGCCGTTTGGAGAGAACTCACCAAGGTGAATGAAAAAAATCAAGCGACCATATACGAGAAAAAGAAAAGTGAGATAAGCAAATGGGTAGCTCCAGGGCCTTTCACATCCGCTCTTTCCGAAGAGGCGACAGACAGAGTTGGAGAATGGGTAGGACTGCAGATGGTAAGAGACTTCATGAGGGAAAATCCGGAAATGAAAATTTCCGAAATGCTCAAACAGAATTCAAGAAAGTTTTTAAAGTATTATAATCCGAAAAGATAAATTATGGCTGAAGGAATCGTTAAAACCAGTGAGATAAAAATAACAGTAGGACTAGATGAAAATCAAGTTCCTGAAAAAATAAATTGGACTGCCAGTGATGGGGGAATAGATGGCCCATGTAATGCATTTATGCTCTCTGTTTGGGATCCTAAAGAAAATAACACGCTGCGGATTGATCTTTGGAACAAAGAAATGAAGGTGGACGACATGAAGAAATTTGCACACCAGACATTAGCCACTATGGCAGAAACATTTGAGAGAGCCACAGGTGAAAAAGAAGCTGCAAAAATGCTTACTGATTTTTCTAGAAAATTCGCTGAGGAGTTAAAGCTGATTGGGTAATCCTTTATTCTAATGCTCGTTTAGTTGATGGAAAAAGCGGAAAGAACAGCTCTAAACTTTAATTTTATTTTAGACTTAAGCCTTCTCTTTGGAATCTACCACCCTTCGTTAACACTGCTTATAAAAGACAGGAGTTCTTCTTTTCCTTCGTGCTTCTCTGCAGAAGACACAAATACTGTTGGCATTTCCTCCCAAACTTCAAGCATCTCAGATTTATAATTTTCCAAAAAAGATTTCTTCTCGGCTGATTTCAATTTGTCTGTTTTAGTGAAAACGATGACAAAAGGAATTTCATTCTCTCCTAACCATTCCATAAACTCAAGGTCTATTTTTTGCGGCTCGAGCCTGCTATCTATAAGTACAAAAGTGCAGAGTAGATTCTGTCTATTTTTTAAAAAACTAGTTATAAACCCCATCCACTTACTTTTCAATTTGACAGGGACTTTGGCAAATCCATACCCCGGCAAATCCACCAAATACCAAGGGTCTTCGGTCTTGCTATTTATAACAAAATGATTAATCAGCTGAGTCTTTCCCGGTCTCTGAGAAGTCTTGGCTAGATTTTTTTCATTGCAAAGCATATTTATCAAAGAACTCTTACCTACGTTACTTCTTCCTATAAAGGCATACTCGGGCTTATCTGGAACGGGACATTTATTAATGTCTTTATTACTTATAACGAAACTGGCAGATTTAATGTTCATGGAAGGCGTTTGAGTTTGGGGTTATAGGTTTGGAAGCTGATGTTTAAAAAAGTCTAGCGTATTTCGGCTCTTTTTTAAACTTTATTCTCCTTCATCCATCCATCCAAGTGTTCGTTGAATTCATTTGGATGCTCCATCATAGGTGCATGACCGCAGTTATCTATCCAGTACAAAGAACTGTTTTCCATTTTCTCATGAAACTCTTCGGCCACTGCAGGAGGAGTAATAGTATCATTCTTTCCCCAAATCAAACATACAGGCATCTTCATATGCTGGATGTCTTTTCCCATGTTATGACGTATCGCAGACTTAGCAATAGCCAGTACACGAATGACTTTATTTCTATCATTTACCATAGCGAAACATTCGTCTACCAACTCATCATTAGCGTGCTTAGGGTCGTAGAATGTAACCGCTACTTTTTTACGGATAAACTCCTTATCTTCTCTTCTAGGAAATGAACTACCAAAAGCATTTTCATACAAACCACTGCTGGCTGTAAGAATCAGAGAACTCACTTTCTCAGGATTAGCTTCAGTAAATACAAGTGCTATGTGCCCTCCTAGAGAGTTTCCTAAAAGATTGACTTTGTCTATTCCTTTGAAAAGTAAAAACTCCTTCAGAAACTTGGCCAAATTCTTAACGTTCGTATTGATAATCGGAAGCTCGTACAAAGGCAGCATAGGAATGATTACTGTGTACCTATCCTTGAAATGCTCGATTACATGCTCATAATTACTTAAAGCACCAAAAAGACCATGAAGCAACACCAAATTTGGTCCCGAACCTTCTTCTAGGTACTTAAATTTTCCGTCTTCTTTTAATTCGTAATCCATATTATCTCAAATGTAGTCAAATTCATTTGCGCGGCCATTACTCTCCTAAAAAAACCTATTTAACACTCTTCAACACCCCGCTGTTAGCTGAATCTTAAACGGTTTGTTGACAACCCTGAAATTCCGTTATGCGCCACATGGTTGTACACAGCATCATTCAACTTTTCCACAAAGTGGGAAAAAGTGGTAGAAAGTGTCATATTGTGGTAAATTCATCCTATTTTTACACTCCAATGTTTAAAATATGTTGAATCTACTAGGTGAATATGACTGTAAAGTCGACTCAAAAGGTCGGCTTATGTTTCCGGCTAAGCTAAGAAAGCAGCTGGAGCCTGTGCTTAGTCATGGATTAGTAATCAACAGAGACATCTTCGCAAAGTGTCTAGTCCTCTATCCAAAGCCAGAGTGGGATAAAGTGAATGAGGAGATGAACAGACTAAGCAGATATAACCGTTCTCACCAACAATTTCAGAGAAGATTTATGAATGGAGCCACGGCCATCGAGCTCGATTCTGCAGGGAGAATGTTAATCCCTGCCTCTTTACTTGAGTATGCCGGCATAGACCCTAAAAACACTAAAGAAGTGAAAGTAAATGGCATTGGGCAGAAGATAGAAATGTGGAGTAAAACCGCTTTCGAAGCAGAAATCCTGAATCAAGGTGATGATTTTGGAGATCTAGCCGAAGACGTTCGTAAAGACTTAGATAACAACGGTCAGCCTAAATTAAACTAATAAGAAAAAGCATGGAGAACGAAGCCTATCACGTACCGGTATTGCTTCAACCCTCCATAGATGGTTTGAACATAAATCCAAACGGGACTTATGTGGACGTCACCTTCGGTGGAGGCGGGCATTCAATTGAAATTTTGAAATTACTTGATAAAGGAAAGCTTATCGCATTTGACCAAGATCCCGATGCTAAAAAGAATCTCCCAGCAGATGACAGAATACTCTTCGTAGACCAAAATTTTAGGTTTATGAGAAACTTTCTTCAGTTCAATGGAATTACTCATGTAGATGGAATCTTAGCAGATTTAGGCGTGAGCTCTCACCAGTTCAATGTGGATGCCAGAGGTTTTTCTACCAGAACAGATGGTCCGCTAGATATGAGAATGAGCCAAAACGGTGAAAAGACCGCTGAGCACATAGTCATGACTTACACTGAAGACAAGCTGAAACAAATGTTTTGGCTTTACGGAGAATTAAAAAACGCAGGGAAAATAGCTCGTCAGCTTCTTCTTAAAAGAGAGGAAATGAAAATAGACACTACGGAAAAGCTAAAGGAAGCACTTCTTCCAGTTACCCCGAGATATGATGACTATCGATTTCTAGCACAAGTTTTCCAAGCACTAAGAATAGAAGTAAACGAAGAGCTTACAGCATTAGAAGAGCTTCTTATTCAAACCATAGAGGTGTTAGCCCCAGACGGCAGACTGGTAGTTATCTCCTACCACAGCTTAGAAGACAGGATGGTTAAAAACATCATGCGCTCCGGAAACTTAAAAGGACAACAAGAAAAAGATTTCTTCGGAAATCTCATAAGACCGCTAGAACCCGTCAATCGGAAACCGCTAGTACCAGACTCAAGTGAAATCGAAAGAAACAACAGAGCACGAAGCGCTAAGTTAAGAGTAGCGCAAAGGAATAAATGAACAGGATTAAGAAACAAGAGAAACCTAAACAAACCAAAAAGAAGTCAAAAGTGGCCAAAGGTGTCAGCTGGCTGCTTAATGGCGAGTTTTTAGTGAAAGGTGGAGTGAACCAAATGCCGTTCATACTTTTCCTTACCGGAATTTTCTTGTTCCATATCTGGTGGGTGTATTATTCAGAAAACACCATTAGAAATATTTCCGATAAAACAAAAGAGTTACACGAAGTAAAATCAGAATACAACACAGTCATTTCAAATGAAGAAAGCAAAACACAGCTTTCCAATATGCTTAAAAGCTCAGAAATTATTGATTTAAAAAAACCTATGCACAGCCCCGAGATTCTGGTAACTAACCCATGAAAAATGTTAAAAACATAGCGATTAAAGTTTGGGTCATGTACATGCTCATCTCACTCCTAGGCGTGAGCATAGCCGTGAAGGTTTTTGCTATCCAGTTCTTCGCAGAAGAATCTTGGGAAGTTCAAGCACAAGAGTCTGCGGTGCAAAAAAGAGAAATTCAACCTACTAGAGGACAGATTTTCTCAGCAGACAAATTACTTCTCGCTACATCTATCTCAGAATTTGATGTAAGGTGGGATAGTCAGGCAGGCTCCATAGATGAAGAAAATCTCAGGCTCTATATAGACTCCGCTAGTTATGCATTAGCTCAGCTTTTTCCTGAAAAGACTCAGGAAGAAGTAAGAACTGATTTCCAATCAGCTATTCAAGTAAAGAACCGTTACCAACTTATAAAACGTGGCATTGATTTTCTTCAAAAGAAGGAAATACAGAAAATGCCATTTTTCAACCTAGGACGGTTCAAGAGCGGTTTCATCTTCGAAGAAAAAAGAAAAAGAGAAAAACCACTAGGCAAACTTGCCAATAGAACTATTGGAATTCACAGAGAAAACCAAAAAGTAGGAATAGAACGTGCTTATGATCTTGAGCTTTCAGGTATAACAGGATACAGACTTGAAGAGAAGTTAGCTGGAAACGTATGGAAGCCTATTTCAGATGACTACATACAGAGACCAGCGGAAGGAGCCGATGTAATCAGTTCTATACACTCAGAAGTACAGGATGTAGCTACTACATCATTAGAGAACATGCTCCAAAGACACAACTGTGACTGGGGCGTAGCCATAGTTATGGAAGTAGAAACAGGCTACATAAAAGCCATGGCTAACCTTACCAAGTTTGAAGACACCAAAGGAAACATCAGCTACCAAGAGAGAATGAATCAAAGTATTCTTACTAGAACTGAGCCTGGCTCAACCTTCAAACTCGCCTCCCTTCTAGCCGCTATAGATGACGGTCTTATAGACATCACCGACTCTGTAGACACAGGAAACGGAATACACCAGTTCTACGAAGAAACCATGAGAGATTCCGACTGGAAAGAGGGCGGACTAGGAACTATCAGTATTCAAGAAGCATTCGAAAAAAGCTCAAACGTAGGCTGTGCACTTGCAATGCAGAGGGCTTATAAGAAAAACCCGCAGAAATATCTAGACAAGCTTTCTTCTATGGGCCTTTATAAACCGCTCAGTTTAAATTTCAAAGGAGAACAACCCCCTATTATTAAACCCTCTACTGGAGACAAAAGATGGTCAGGGGTAAGCTTGACTCAAATGGCGATAGGCTATGAGGTCCAATACTCCCCACTTCAAACGCTTTCATTCTATAACACTATAGCCAATAACGGAAGAATGATGAAGCCGCTCTTTGCTGAGGCTCTTTCTAGACGAGGTGAAGTATTTCAAACCATAGAACCCGAAGTTCTTCAAGAAAAAATATTAAGTAACAGTACTATCCGTGATGCACACACTATGATGAAAGGAGTGGTAGAAAGAGGAACCGCTAAAAAAGTTCTTGACAACAACTCTTATTCAATGGCCGGTAAAACAGGAACAGCATGGGCAGCAGTAGATGGTTCCTATGTCAACAAAAAATATCAAGCTTCTTTCTGCGGATACTTCCCCGCAGAGAATCCTAAGTACTCATGTATAGTCGTAGTCTTTAACCCACAGAATGGAGTTTACTACGGAAGCGCCCTGGCCGCGCCTGTTTTTAAAGACATCGCAGATATGATGTACGCTAAGGAATTCTTCAAGTCAGAGTTAGTAAGCGACAAAATAGTAGATACTTCGCTTCCAGCCTCTAAAGATGGACACCAGGCAGAAATTACACAAGTCTACAACGACTTAGGCATGAACTACAGCAGCTCCTCACAGGACGCTTCATGGGTTTTTACAGAAACAGGAAGCACACAAGTACAAGTAAAACCTAAGACCATAAAAAAGGACGTAATGCCCTACGTAGTAGGAATGGGATTAAAAGACGCGCTCTACCTGTTAGAGGCACAGGGGTTACGCGTGAATATCTCCGGGCACGGGACGGTTAAAAAACAGAGTATTAAATCAGGAACAAGCCTGGCCAACACAAGGTTGGTGAGCTTAGAAATGAGTCATAACAACTAACGTGGATACGCTAAAAGACATATTATATAAAGCAGGCTCTGTAAAGGTACAGGGAGATACCGCTGTTTCTGTAAAAGGATTAACAGCAGATTCTCGTGCGGTGCAAAAGGACTGGATATTCATAGCTGTAAAAGGAACACAAGTAGATGGACATCTTTATATAGATAAAGCCATCGAACTAGGCGCATCTGTGATCATATGTATGACAATACCATTTACGTTCACTCCCAACGTAACCTACGTTCAGGTAGAGGATTCATCGCATGCAGTAGGAATCTGTGCCGCTAATTTTTATGACAATCCCTCCGAGAATATAAAAATCGTAGGAATCACAGGAACTAATGGGAAAACTACGGTTACCACTCTCCTATTTAATCTGTTCACTTCTCTAGGATACACAGCAGGCTTAATCTCTACAGTAGTAAATAAAATAGGCAACAGAGAAATACCTTCTACACATACCACTCCAGACCCAGTTTCTCTTCAGGCACTATTAGCCGAAATGGTAGCCGCAGGAAGCGAGTATTGTTTTATGGAAGTAAGCTCTCATGCACTGGTTCAGAAAAGAACTACAGGAATAGACTTCACAGGAGCATTGTTTACCAATATATCTCATGACCATTTAGATTACCACTCCACTTTTAAAGAATACATCTACGCTAAGAAATTATTGTTTGACGGGTTAGGGAAAAACGCTTTTGCCATCTTTAATGAAGATGACCAAAACGGAGAGGTTATGGTACAAAATTGCAACGCTCGGAAAAAAAGTTTCGCCCTTAAAACCATGGCTGACTATAAAGCCAGGATTTTAGAAAACCTCATCTCTGGACTCCACCTTTCTATAGACGGAAATGAGATGTATTCTCAATTAATAGGTCAGTTTAATGCCTCTAACCTTCTAGCCGTTTATGCCATATCACAAGAGTTAGAACAAGAAAAATTTGATGTGCTCACTAAGCTCTCTTCGCTGAGTTCTGTAGAAGGAAGGTTTCAGCAAATGACCAGCGAAAAGCACATCATGGCCGTAGTGGATTACGCACACACCCCCGATGCTTTAATGAATGTGCTTAAAACGATTAAGACATTAAGAACAGGCAATGAGCAAGTAATTACTGTAGTAGGCTGCGGAGGAAATAGAGACAAGACCAAGCGCCCTGAGATGGCCAAAATAGCCGCGGAATTTAGTGACAAAGTAGTGCTAACCTCAGACAATCCACGCTCAGAAGAACCAGACGAAATTATAAAAGACATGGCGGCAGGGTTAGACCCTTTAGCGCTGGCTAAAACGCTTCAAATTTCTAATAGAAAAGAAGCCATAAAACTGGCATGCACACTAGCTCAAACAGGTGACATCATTCTTATAGCCGGAAAAGGCCATGAAAAATACCAAGACATCAAAGGTGTAAAGCACCCTTTCGATGACTTAGAAACGGTAGAAACCACATTTAAACTACTAAATAAGTAATGCTATATCACCTATTTGATTACCTAAATGAAACATACGACTTAGCGGGAGCTGGACTATTTAAGTTCCTGTCGTTCAGAGCTGCTTTGGTGATAATCACATCGCTTACTATTTCTATGTTCTTCGGTAAAAGTTTAATTAACTGGATAAGAGATAAGCAAGTAGGAGAAACTATAAGAGACCTAGGTTTAGATGGTCAAATGGAAAAAGCAGGGACGCCTACCATGGGTGGAATAATCATTCTTCTGGCTATTCTAGTTCCTACAATCCTGTTTGCCGATTTAACCAATACTTACATCCAAGTGATGCTAGTAGCCACTGTGTGGTTTGGCGCCATCGGTTTTGTGGATGATTACATCAAAGTATTTAAAAAGAATAAGAAAGGACTAGCAGGGAAATTCAAGATAGCTGGCCAAGTAGTAGGTGGGATCATAATAGGTTCAATGCTTTACCTCAGTCCAGATGTAACTATCAAAGAGAAAATAACAGACACTGCTACACCAAGCATAGAACAGGTGATTTCACAAGCAGAAGGAACTACTAATCCTGATGTATGGAAAGAATCCAAGTCTTTCAAGACCACGATTCCTTTCGTAAAAGATAACGAATTTGATTATATCTGGTTAATAAGCTGGTTCGGAGACTCAGCCAAAGATTTGCTTTGGTTGGTCTTCATTCCCGTAGTCATCGTTATAGTTACAGCGGTTTCTAATGGAGCCAATATGACTGATGGCCTAGATGGATTAGCCACAGGGACCTCAGCCATAATAGGACTTACCCTAGTGATTTTCGCATACGTGTCAGGGAATTACATCTTCGCAGATTACTTGAATATTATGTACATACCGCACTCAGGCGAGCTCGTAATTTTCGGGTCTGCCTTCGTAGGAGCGTGCATCGGGTTTTTATGGTACAACTCCTACCCTGCACAAGTCTTCATGGGAGATACAGGAAGCTTAGCTCTTGGTGGAATAATCGCTGTATTCGCTATAGCCATTAGAAAAGAATTATTGATTCCTCTATTGTGCGGAATATTCCTAATAGAGAATCTATCGGTAGTACTCCAAGTTTCCTACTTCAAATACACTAAAAAGACAACTGGAGAAGGAAAGAGAATATTTAAAATGGCACCCCTCCACCACCATTACCAAAAACTAGGGTTTCATGAATCCAAGATCGTATCTCGGTTTTGGATCGTAGGAATAATGCTAGCCGTACTCACCATTGTTACACTGAAAATTAGATAAGAAAGAACCTTGAATAAGAACAAAAACATAGTGATTTTAGGCGGTGGCGAAAGCGGCACTGGTGCAGCCATCTTAGCCAAGAAACATGGCTATTCTGTATTCCTATCTGACTATGGTTCTATAAAGGAAAAGTATAAAGAGATGCTTTCGGAACAGCAGATAACATGGGAAGAAGGAAAGCACACTCAGACTGAAATGGAAGATGCCACAGAGGTGGTCAAAAGCCCCGGCATACCAGAAAGCTCGCCTATCGTAAGCTATTTCCTCGAGCAGGGGATTCCTGTGATTTCCGAAATCGAATTTGCCGCGCGTTACACCACAGGAAAACTAATAGGAATAACAGGCACTAACGGTAAAACCACCACCACACTTCTCACTTACCACATCCTAAAAAATGCTGGTATGAGTGTAGGAATAGCAGGAAACGTAGGACAGAGTTTAGCGCTACAATTAGCTTCGGGAGACAAAGATTTCTGGGTACTAGAACTAAGCAGTTTTCAACTAGACGGAATGTTCGAAACCAAGTTGGATATAGCTGTGCTATTAAATATAACACCAGACCATCTGGACAGGTACGGATATGAACTACAGAACTACATCGACTCTAAGCTCAGAATCATACAAAACCACACTTCAACTGAAGCCTTTATATACTGGACCGAAGACGAAAGTATCACTACGAATTTACACGAAAAAGGGTATTCAGGAAGAGCTTATCCCTTTTCACTAAGCAAACCCACGGACAGCACTCAGGAAGGTGCTTACCTGGACCATAATCAATTAATTATTCAACTAAAATCACCCTTAAAAATGTCTATTCAGGATTTAGCGTTGCAAGGCCGCCATAACATAATGAACTCGATGGCAGCGAGCATAACAGGAAAACTTCTCGACCTCAGAAATGAGAGTATCAGAACTAGTTTAACAGATTTCGATACGGTAGAGCACCGTCTAGAGTTCGTATCTAAGATAAATGGAGTAAAATTCATTAATGATTCTAAAGCCACCAATGTAAACTCAGCATGGTACGCACTAGAAAGCCAGATAGAAACTGTGATATGGATAGTAGGTGGTGTAGATAAAGGAAACGACTACACAGACCTCATTCCATTGGTGGAATCTAAAGTAAAAGCCATTATCTGCCTAGGTACAGATAATAAAAAACTAATAGAAACTTTCGGTGATAAAGTAAAGTTCATCCATGAAGCATCTACCGCTAAAGAAGCTGTAGATGTAGCATACCAAGTAGCATTTGACGGTGAAACTGTACTTCTTTCTCCAGCCTGTTCAAGTTTCGATTTATTCGAGAATTACGAAGACAGAGGAAGACAATTTAAAAAAGCAGTAAAAGGGCTATAACCAAAACACGAGCCTGTCATGCAGCAACTATTAAGCAAATTAAAAGGAGATAAAGTTATCTGGATGGTAGCTATATTTCTAGCGCTATACTCGCTTCTAGCAGTTTATAGCGCTACAGGTGCGCTTGCTTATAGGCATGACAGTTCTATGAAATACCTTATAAAACATGGTTTCATGCTCAGTGCTGGTATAGCGGTTATCTTCTGGGTGCATCAAATCAAGTTCAAGTATTTCTCTCGAATGAGTCAAGTTCTGATTTGGGTAGCGGCAGGTTTGCTCCTAATAACCTTGCTCTTTGGATTGAATATAAACGGTGCCAGTAGGTGGATTAAAATTCCGATTATAAATCAGAATTTTCAAACATCAGATTTTGCTAAGATCGTACTTATAATGTATGTAGCCAGAATGCTCACTGCAAAGAGAGCCAAGCTCCATAACTTTAAAGAAGGCGTACTTCCTATTTTAGTTCCAGTGGTCGGTATTTGTTTGCTGATATTTCCGGCCAATTTTTCTACGGCAGTTCTTCTGGGCGGAGTGTGTTTACTCCTTATGTTTATCGGCGGGGTGCACATCAAACATATCTCTGCCGTAATAGGTTCGGCATTGCTAGGATTAATACTGATGTTTACTGTCTATAAAATAAATCCAGAACTGGTTCCAGGAAGAGCCAGTACTTGGATGAGCAGAATAGAAATGTTCTCTTCAGGAGAATCAAGCTCAACCACAGCTACCGATTACCAAACAGAAGAGGCTAAGGCTGCTATCTACAGAGGAGGAATATTTCCTTCTCCTCCAGGAACAGCTCATGCCAGAAACAGCATGCCACATGCCTATTCGGATATGATTTACGCATTCATCATAGAAGAATACGGAAGCATCTTTGGCGGATTAGGAATACTAATGCTGTACCTCATCTTCTTTTACAGAAGTATAAGAATAGCTATAAAATGCCCTCGCCATTTTGGTGGATTACTCGCCCTAGGATTTAGCATGCTCCTCGTATTTCAAGCGTTTATAAACATGGCTGTTTCGGTGAATATCATTCCCGTTACAGGTCAGCTGCTTCCGCTGGTTTCTATGGGAGGAACTAGTATTCTGTTTACCTGTTTTGCCATAGGAGTAATTCTTAGTGTGAATAGAAGTGTGTACGATTAGGCTTATGAACTAGATCCAACAGCTAAAGAAAGATTGACCAACCCCATCAAAAAGAAAAAAGGAAAAAAATCTACTAAAGAAGAAGGACATGCCTACGCTTAAAGT
>Ga0114995_10000761_pt1 | contig 22570 bp, 19 predicted proteins | sample ArcticOcean_MG_C_11_FD_87038 | JGI IMG/M metagenome (GOLD analysis project Ga0114995, IMG submission 87038) | Marine microbial communities from western Arctic Ocean - ArcticOcean_MG_CB2_154 | ecosystem: Environmental > Aquatic > Marine > Oceanic | place: Arctic Ocean: Canada Basin | collected... | reverse complement strand
TGCGGCGCAATGCTTATGCTCTTCGTTGAGAGACCATGCTCTTGCTAACCAATGTAGCGTTGCCAAGCCGTACAGGGCGAAGATCACCCACGAGATATAGCTGCGATCTGAGGTCAAAGCCAGCGTTAATAAACCGGTTGTTGAGAGCAGGAAAAATCCAAACAGGATTAGGCCAAGCAATATGAGTGCGTATAAAAATAGGCGTTGGTCTGAAGTTGCGCTCACGATCTTGTTATCCTTGTCCCAATACATGATTAGCTTACAGCGGCGCATAAGCGCCACTGCTCTGCTATTTTTCTAATGTTTTTTGGAATGCAGAAATCTACCAACGCCATAATTTCTATGACCGTTGTCTGACTAGATTTGCCGTTCCCTCTCCGCCGTCAATGATGCCGTTGCTGGCAGCTGGGGGCAAGAGTTGCGCGTAAGCATCGAACCCTCGCCTGGCATTACTTTTAGGCGCCCGCTTGTGCCTTCAGGGGAACTTTTGCTTACTTGTAAAAGTCGGGTGCGGTTTTCAGCGTTTTAAATAAGGCCAAATCATGCTCGATCCAAAACTGCGCACCTTCCTCTGTGAGCAAAGATTCAACTCTGTCCATGGAGGCTAAAGTTTGATCTGCGTTGACGTTGAATAATGGCACCCGCCGCTGGGCGCGGTTAAAGCGGAAATGGTACAGATCACCAGACAGTACCAACGGGCCGTATTCGGCTAAATCAACAAATAGAACTTGATGCCCTTGGGTGTGTCCTGGCGCGGATATAAGGCGCACGCGACCGTCACCAAAGACATCGTGGTCGCCATTTAATTTTAATGTCTCAGAGTTTCTAATTTCCCGCAATAGGTCTGTCTGTACCCCGGGTCCAGGGGGTTCGCCCTCGGGTAAAAAAGCGGCGTCATAATCAGCTTCTTGGACTAACCACGTGGCGTTTTTAACCTCGTTAGCCACACCAACGTGGTCGAAGTGGATGTGGGAAAAAGCCACATAGTCGAAACTGTTGAGGTCAAACTTCATGCTACTCAGTTGCTGCGCAAGGGTTTTATCTAGACGGACGCTCGAACCCTGAACCTCTGGGCTCCAGCCAGGCGTGGCCGCAGTAGCAGAGGGCAGGCCGCCATCCCATAACAACGTGCCCTTGGGGTGCTCTATCACATAGCAAGGAACCACCAGCTCACGCACGTCAGTTTCGTCATCGCTTAAGCCGAAGGCCGCCACAGAGTTCATGCGAAATTGGCCGCAATTAAATACATAGAGTCTCAGCTCATTCGATTCAACGGCTGCCTTGTTTACTGGCTGAGTTAGGGCGTCTGGGGCGGCATTGTCCAATTGCGTTGATGGTGGGCTACAGCCCATCAGGCAGCTGGCAGCTGCAATTAGCCCGCCGATAAAGATCTTATTGTGTCCGTACATAATTAGCCCCTTTAAATTTTTGCAGCATGTATAAGTAGCGCAGTTAAGTTAACCAGCACTTATTCCGCATAGCTCGGGTCAAGACGCTCGGCTAGGCGCAGCATAGACGGCCATGCAACCTTGCTTAGCCCTTCCCAAGAGTTAGGGTTGTTGAACGTGCCCTGCATCATGTCGATGGCGCCTTGGTTGGGCATATTTAACGTGCCTTGCATGGCATTGACTTGAATTTTACAAGCGCGCTCAAGGTAGTACAGGCGCATAAAGCAAGAAGCAACGCTGCCACCAGCGGCTAATGTGCCGTGATTGCGCAAAAGCATGACGTTCTTAGTGCCCAAATCCGCCACCACGCGTTCACGCTCATCTAGGTCAAGCGCAACGCCTTCCCAGTCGTGATAAGCAAGGTCGTGATAGACGAAGAGGGCGTGCTGGGTAATGGGCAACAGGCCCTCCTGCATGGTGGCGACAGCAACGCCGTGATCGGTATGCAGGTGCATAACCGCGTGGGCGTCCTCACGCGCCATGTGTACGGCGCTGTGAATGGTAAAACCAGCAGCGTTAACCTCATAGCCATTGTTCAAAACGATGTTGCCTTCAAGATCTACTTTGACCAGGTTAGAGGCGGTAACTTCGCTGAACTGGAAGCCATACGGATTGAGCAAAAAGTGTTCTTGTGGGCCGGGCACTCGGGCAGAGAGGTGGGTGAAGACCATGTCATCCCAACCGTAGTGGGCGACTAATCTATAGGCTGCGGCTAAATCTTGGCGCACTTGCCATTCTTCGGCGGATACTTGGTTTTTGACATTAACCACTGTAATAGTTGCTTCGCTCATAAATGCTCTCCTAGCTTGCGGGTACTTGTTCGTTGCTAAGAAAATACCTTGAAAGGCAGGTCTAACGCCAGCTTTCTCAATGTGACTTTTAGCGTGGGTAGATTTAGCAGGGCGTTAAAAAACACCAAAGAATAGCCTCAGTGGGGCGTGCTCTTAGTCGTCTTAACAGCCTTAAGTTAAGAGTCATAATTCAAGAACCTTTATTTACAATGCTTTATTCACGAGCAAAAGCAGGGTGTTTGATTAACGCATTGAGCATTCGCCGGAGCAACTGTTTTGCGAATGTAAGCTGGCTGACGGGCTGCCAAATTTCAGGCAAAAAAAGGCCACCCGAAGGTGGCCAAAAACGTCTTGGGACGTTATGAAATTTTGGCTCTTGGTCTAGTTACCACCAAAGTTCAGGGTGAATTCAAGACCGTATGCGCGAGGTAGGGTAGTACCAGCCGATTGACGGAAGTTTTCATTCTCGCCGTGGCGCAGCACCTGCAATACGGCAACGTCGTCCAGAATATTATTGACGTAACCGGCAACTACAAAGCTTTGCTTAGCATTGGTCCAAGTGGCTCTTATATCCAAACGGCCATAGGCTTCTGCTTTTTCACGATCATTTTCAAAAGGCGAGTAATAAACTTCGTCGGTCCAGCTGTATACGCTAGACAAATCCAGTTTTGCACCTTCATTCATTGGGATTGAATAAGTGCCATAAACCGTGAACTTAGATTCGGGTACTTGTAACAACTGGTTGCCATTGATATTGGATGTGTTATCCGCTTCGTCTGGAAACAGCGAAGTTGGTGTTTCCACTCGAGCAGGGTCAAGAATTGATAGGTCTTCAGTATACTCACTTGGTGTGAAACTAAAGTTGCCACCAAGGGTGATACGTTCTGTTGCCAACCAAAGTATTTCAGCTTCAATACCCTTAATTTCTGCGCCTGGCGCTTCAAGTACGGAAGTACTCGTGCCGCCAAGGCTGGTCACTTCTGTTGCGACAGTGTGAATAGTGTCGTAATCGTAAAAATAGACCGAACCATTGATTTGCAACGTGTTGTCAAAGAAGCGCGTCTTATAGCCAAATTCATAGGCAATAAGTTCCTCTGGATCATAGGCCGCTGAATTACTGAAGAAAACTAAGTTGTAACCACCAGATCTATATCCAGATGTAGCGGAGAAATACAATCTGACTTCTTCGGTGACATCCCAGTCTAAGTTGATGCGGCCGGTGAGTTTTTCGTCATCGCGTTGAAAGGGTCGATAAACACTGACTGCAATTGGGAAGCCCGCGTTGACAACGCTTTGTGTTGGAATGGGCTGACCGTGTTGATCGACGGAAACGTCGCCTGCGGCATCGAGCGCGAAGCCACCGTTGGCTGCATTGAGCGCATACAGCGCTGCAGATAGATCGTTGGCCGTAGCGAAGTTGTCTGTGATAAACCGCGCTAACACGTTGTCACCGGTGACTGGGTTGCCGCCGAAAGTTTCGGTATAGCGGAATAAATTTTCTTCGGCGGTTACTTCATCGACTGCGTAGCGCAAACCTACCGTTAATGCGAATTTTTCGGAGATATTCCAAACGCCCTGGGTGTATACCGCAGTTGCCTCTCGCTCGGTTTGAGTGGCATACAACAGATCAGAGCCCACTGAATTGATGCCGTTGATCACATTCAGGTTAGAGTCGGATCCGTCATCACCTTCCCACAGCCCAACGACCAGGTTGTCGTTTCTAGTTTGATCGTCAAGTGTCAAATTTTCCGCACTATTATTAACTGAATAGTTTTGTGCACAGGTCTGTGAGGGATTGGCAACCAAGCAGTTGTTTTTGGCGGTAAAAAGACCCACATTAGCTGTGGGTGCCAGTAGTGCCGAGACTGGCGTGCCTACAGGTAGGCCTACTATTGAGGCGCCAACAGGTCCAAGACCAACGGATGGGTTGTAGTTGTAGCCATCAACAAATCTGCTTTCAAATACAGAGGAATAAAAGTCTCCGCGCTGATCTATTGTTGCATCATAGATAAAGCCGCCAACGGTGATAGAAAAGTTATCGGTTATGTCCCAAAAAGCCTGCAATTCGTGAGAGCTATAGTCGGCTTCATGATTGACATAAAACTGGCGGTCGTGGAATTGACTCGATGTGTTGTCGTCGTCTGTTGTGCGCTGGTAGCTTAACTGGTTAAAGCCATAGATATACTTGAGAGATAGATTTTCCGTTGCATCCCAGGTTACTGCAAGCTGAGTGCCTTGCTGAGCAAATTGTTCTCGGTTCAAACCGTTAGTCGCTGCGCAAACTGAGTCGCCATCTATATCACCAGGAAATACACAACGATTATGTTCTGCAAGGCTGTCCGCGGATGTTTCGTTAAAGCCATCTAGAGAGGCCACTGCGTTTTGGAAACCATCAAAGTCTGCATAATCAAGTCCTGCACGATTAGGTTGCGCTTCTGCGCTTACACCAGTAGTTGGGTTAGTAAAAATGCGTGCTTGTTGATCTGGGTTATCTGGGTTAAAGAAATCATTGGCCAGCGGGTTTGTTTGAGTTCTATCAATAAAGCGAAAGCCTGGAATAAGGTCAGTGGAACGACCCGGAGTGCCATCTTCATTAAGAACAACTAATCCACCGCCGTTAGCGCCGCCAAATGGACGGTCAATGTCCATCCAGTTTTGGCGGATGTCGACAGTTAAATTGTCGGTTGGGGTCCATTGCAGTTGAACGGCTATATTTTCAGTGCCAAGACCGTCTAAGTCTTCGGTTGGACCAACTTCCTCTATGACGCCTTCCCTATCACGATAGGCGAAGTTGACGCGGCCTAGAAGTTTGTCCTCAATGAGTGGCCCTGAAAATGCGCCGTAGTACTCTTGGGTGCCAAAGTTGCCGACGATGCCGCGTACAGAGCCTTCAAAATAATCTGTAGGTTGCTTGTACAAAATGTTGATGGCGCCGCCTACTGCGTTACGGCCATAAAGTGTGCCTTGTGGGCCACGAAGTACCTCAATACGCTCAACATCCCAAAAGGTCTGCGCGGTAGCGGTAAGTAGGTCTTCTGAGTAAACACCGTTGATATATGTTGCTACACCAGGATCTCCGCCAAGGGCGCGAAAGTTTCTGCCAACGCCGCGAACTGTAGCGTCATAGGGCTGAATGGTTGTTGCCGGGATGAAGTTTTGAAAATCTTCTTGGTTGCGAATGCCGAAATCGTCGACAAACTCGCCGGTCAAGGCGGTGATAGATATTGATGTATCTTGTATGGACGCTTCTTGGCGTTCAGCTGTAACTATGACTTCTTCGATTTGTCTGCCTTCCGCATCGGCGGCGTAGGCGCTGGAATAACTAAATAGTCCAGTAGTGAGCAGAGTAGCGCAGAGCGCCAGTGAGCTGCGATAGATTACTATTCGCGACATTTGAATCCCCTCTAACCTAAATTGGTATGGTCTCGCAATTGAGACAGTTACTTAATTCGTTTTCTTTCAGGTCGCTTCAAATTGAGCTCTTCGCTGTGCCGGTAACTATTCATATGTGGGAATATGTTGCCCTTCAGCAAACTTCAGCTTTGAAACATTTTGAAAGAAAATCCCAGAGAGTGTTTCTAAGTGTTCGCGGAAGTTTAGATAAGAGCGTGCTGACGGAGTGGGGCATACCTCTGATCAACGGTTGTAATTCCGGGATGAAAATAAAATTTGGCTAAAAACGCCTAGGTGCATAACGATTTCTATCATCGCTTTGCTACCTACGCTGAAACACTTTGGGTCGCCATGGAGGGTAATTAGAGCATAAGCTTAGATCGGTTTTATGCGCCTTTCGGGGGTATTGTATTGGCTAATTGAGTGTTAGTGGCTGTAACCCTTTGCCGGACTCTAAGGGTAACGGTTTGATCTAACGCTGGGATACAATTGCTGATTTGGCCAATGCGCGACGTTTGGGAGGTTTATTGTCTTTTTTTCTCACTGAGGGTGAAGTGTCGGATTATCGATCAAGCGGCTTTCTACTGAAAGAGAGCGTTTTTTCTGATCTTGAATTGGCTGGATTTAGATCTGCTGCCGAACAAGTGGAAAGAGAGACTCTAGAGTTGATTAATGAAGGTGCTGAGCATGCTCGCAAAGTTCAGCCCTATACTTTAGACGGCAACCGCTTTGCGGACATAGACTTTATTACCGTTCAATTTGAACATGGCGTTAACAATCAGTCTGTACGTGTTATTGAACCTGTGAACGAGTTAAGCGAGCGGTTCAATGCCCTTATTGATGAACCTCGGTTAACCCAACCCATGCAGCAAATTGTCGGTGCAGATGACTTGGCTCTATGGACGACCAAGTTGAATCTAAAGTCCGCTAAAGAGGGTTCAGGCTTTCGTTGGCACCAAGACTCGCCTTATTGGATTCATGATTGTAATCATGTAGACCAGTTACCTAATGTCATGGTTTTATTTGATGATGCTGATGAGTCAAACGGCTGCCTGCGCGTGATTCAGAGCAGTCACAAAAAAGGACGCTTACCCGGCTGTGAAGATGGCTCCCAACTACAGGGCTTTTTTACCCATCCCAACGCCTTTTCCGAACAAGACCAAGTGTTGATGGAGGCGCCAGCGGGGTCAGTGGTGTTTTTTGACCCCCATATTGTTCACGGCTCGCAGCCCAATCACTCTGATTCACCGCGTCGCGCCATCATCATCACCTACCAACCCGCAGGTTATCCTGCCTTAAAGAGCCGGGTGGTTAGGCCAATCCTAAAATCATTCAACCCATAAGCCTTTAGACATTACTTTGGTGATGGTTCTACTGTGCTCAATATTTTCCAGAGGGTTGTCGCTGAGCAACACTAAGTCTGCCGCCATACCCACTTTTATTTGTCCCATAGTGTCCTCTAGCCCCAAGAACTTAGCGGGTGTGACCGTGGCTGCATAAAGGGCTTGCTGTGTGCTCATGCCACCTGCCACCAGTAGCTCTAGTTCTGTGTGCAGGCTGTAGCCGGGAATGCCAAGGCCAATTGGCGTATCAGTGCCTGCGCCAATGGGTACGCCTCGTTCCAACAATCTAGCAATTAAAAACTGACTCCAGTTGGCGAAGGTATGATCCATGCCTAGGCTGCTGGTATTGAGCAAATCAATTCTCGCCTGCCAGTTTTCCAGCACGTCTTGTGGCAGGGCAGTTGCTGCTGCTGACCAATCGGCTCGTTCAAAGGGCTTAAGCATGAGCACTGTATTCAAGCGCAGTGTGGGCACCTGAATAGTATTGGTGAGGGTATCTAGTACTTCGTTACAGCGGGCCTCATCATAGGCCTTAATGGCTGGAATGCGTTGCGCACTATGTAGTTCGCTGCGCAGGGTATAGCCCAGACCTTCAGTGAACCCGGTTATTTTAGCTTGTCGCTGTGTCAGCAGTGCTTGCCAGTTGCCAGCGCAGGCCAGTTCAATATTACGTAAATGCTCCATGGAGCCAGCCATTGGGCCGGCCACATCTGCGGTCATCATAAGGGGCACATGAGACGCAATGGGCATGTTCAGTTGTTTTGCAGCAGCGGCAAGACTGTTATATGTCGCAGGATCTATGAGTTCGTAGATTTTAATAAAGTCAGCGCCAGCAGTTTTTAGTGCACTGACCGTGGCCATTGCAGATTCCGCATTAGCCACCCCAGTCCCAAGTGGCGGACGGCTAGGGTCGCTGCCGTCATAAACAACAAATTTGCCGTCTAATAAAGGTCCAGAAAAATAGATGCGTGGAGCGGGCGTATCTTTGAGCTTTGCGCGCAGGGTGGCTAACTTTTTTACATCACCGCCAGTGTCCCTAACGCTGGTTACACCATAGCGCAAAAATAATTCTGGCATGACGTCGGTCAGTGCTTCGTCATAAAGAAAATGCACGTGCATATCCCATAGACCAGGGATAAGAAATTGCCCCATGGCGTCTACAACCTGATCAGAGGTGCCAGCTTCGCTTGCTGCGTTTATTTTTTCGGCGGGGCCAACATAAACGATTATGTCGTCTTGAATGACCACTTGCTGCTGGGTGATTAGCCCGTCGACTGGATCTACAATATTAACGTTGTTGATAATAGTTTTAGGCGCTTGAGGCGCGTCCAGGCAACCGAGCAATGCCCAACACAGCGCCAAGGCTAACAACGCCTTTATTATCAGTCGTGGGTGCAAAAGCTCGCCAAGTACTGAAAGGGTTCCATTGGTGTGGGTTGCAGCTGTGTACTTATTCATTGTTTCTACCTTATATAGAGTGCTACTGGGTGTTGGCGCTATTCGTCAGCTATTAGTCAGCTATCAGTGCTTTACCTGTTATCGAGCTTTGCTCTGCTTTTTTGGCTATTTATCTTCTTTTTATTTGCGCGATGAGTTTTTCTTCATCGGGAAAAGTACCCGTTTGCTTTTTGCTATAAACCAGCGCGTCATCTTGCATAACTTCAAAGACACCACCGCCTGCTTCAATCAATTCAACATCTTGAGCAAATTCGGATTTAAGTTTTGCGGCCAAACTGACCGCCTCTGGCGCATAGTTTCACTGCACGCAGTAAGTAATTGAAAAGGTCATTAGAGTTCCCCGGATTAGCTCTTTGAATTTGCTTCTGCCAAATGATGTTTGACTGGTATTGGCAGCTAAGATAGTACCGCCCTCTATAGTACCGCCCGCTATAGTATCGCCCTCTATAGTATCGCCCCTATAGTACTGCCCCCTAAGAGAGTCAATTTGCGATTGCCCATGGGCGCTCTGTAAACCCACCATTGCATGTTATATCAGTATTTTACGCTTGGGTTCAGATTTCTGCCCATTGTTGTATAGTCTTTTCTTTGCATTTCAACAGGGATTTTCTATGAGCGTTAAGTATTACGATTGGACCGCATATCACGCCAATATGCGCGGCAACAAGGTTGCGATTATCGATTTAGACACGCATAACGAAGTCACTTATGCCCAGTTAGACCAACGTGCAGAGCGCCTAGCGGCATGGTTACAAGGCCAAGGCGTGAGCAAGGGTGATCGGGTTGCACTCCTGACGCCCAATTGTCCTGAAGTTTTTGAGGCCGAGTTCGCCTGCGCCAAGATTGGCGCCATCTGTATTCCCCTCAATTGGCGGTTAACAGTGCCAGAGCTGGAATATATTCTTAACGACTCTACCCCCAAAGTGCTGATATTTGATCAAACCTTTAATGAGCAAGCATCTGCTCTGCAGGCGCTTTGCAGCTTTATGCATACTTTAGAAGTGGCTATGGAGAATGCTAGCTCGAGTTATGAGTTGGCGTTGGCCGGAGCTGATGAAAAATGTCAAGCCGTTGAGTGCACGCACGATGACATCGCTATGATCATGTATACCTCGGGTACCACAGGTCATCCTAAGGGCGCCATGATCACTTTTGGTATGAATCTATATAACGCCATCAATCTAGGCATGCCTGCTGGGGTCAATTCCAACACAGTGCAACTGGTGATTTTGCCTTTGTTTCACACAGGTGGCATGAACTGTTACGCCAACCCCATTATTCACGCTGGCGGTCAAGTTTTGCTGATGCGTGAATTTGAACCGGGTCGTGCGTTGTCTATTATTGGTGATGCCAAACTAGGCGTGACCCACTTCTTTGGCGTGCCCGCGCCCTATCAATTTATGATGCAGCACCCTGATTTTGAGTCCACTGATCTCAGTCGCTTACAGACGGCAGGTGTCGGCGGGGCGCCTTGCGCCGAAGCCATTCTTTCAGGCTGGATCGACCGCGGCGTATCCTTAATCCAAGGTTGGGGTATGACTGAAACCAGTCCAGGCGGCACTTGCTTAGATGCAGCGGATGTACTGCGTAAAATTGGTTCAGCGGGTAAGCCCCTGCTGCACACTGAAGTTAAGATTATCGACGACGAGGGCGCAGAGTTGCCTTGGGGCGAGGTGGGTGAATTGCTTATCCGAGGTCCTAATATTACGCCAGGCTATTGGAACAAACCCGAAGCCACTAAAGATGCTTTTGTGGATGGCTGGTTGAAGACCGGCGATGCGGCCCGCTTTGACGACGAAGGGTTCATTTACATCGTTGATCGCTGGAAGGATATGTACATTTCTGGTGGCGAAAACGTATACCCAGCAGAAGTGGAAAACGTGCTATACCAATTACCCCAAGTTGCTGAGGCTGCCATTATTGGTGTGCCAGACGATCGTTGGGGCGAAACTGGTAAAGCAGTATTGGTGCTCAAGCCAGATATGCAGTTATCAGCAGATGAGGTGATTGGCCACTGTCTGGGTAAGTTAGCGAAGTTCAAAGTACCCGCAAGCGTTGAATTTATTCAGGCCTTGCCACGCAACGCCACAGGCAAAGTACTGAAGCGAACGCTGCGTGATGAATATGTTGCAACGGATGCGCCGGCAATAAGCTAGAGGTTTTTGACACAACAGATTTGCAGCTTAAAACAGAGCGCAGTCTTACTAAATTAAATAAACGAGGGGTGGTGTTATGAGTGAATCGATTTCCCAATCTGGGACCATGACCGGTGATATGTCTGCAGACCAAATGCAGGATATTTTACAGCGCCAAAAACAAGCTTATTTGGCAGACGGAGTGGTTTCTACTGCACTGCGAAATGACCGCCTTGAACGTGCTGTCAACGTGTTGAAAAACAATCAAAAAGTATTTGTCGAGGCTATGTCTGCCGACTTTGGTCATCGCAGTGAACATCAGTCCATATTCACCGATATTGCCTCTGCCATTGGCCCCATTCGGCACGCGCAAAAACACCTTGCCGGCTGGCAGAAGAAGGAAAAGCGCAAAGTAACGCCAGGCATACTGGCTTTGCTGGGCGCCAAGGCTTGGGTTGAATATCAGCCTTTAGGCGTTGTGGGGGTTATTAGCCCTTGGAATTTCCCAGTGAATTTAACTTTCACGCCTTTGGCCGGCATTTTGGCTGCGGGTAATCGCTGCATGATTAAACCCAGCGAGTATACGCCGGAGACCTCTAAGGCAATGGCTGAGGCTATTGCCCAAGAGTTTGACGCAGATGAAATTGCGGTGATCACCGGCGGCCCTGAAACAGGCGCTAACTTCTCTGGCCTTGCTTTCGATCACCTGCTGTTCACTGGCGCTACGTCCGTTGCCAAGCATGTTATGCGTGCGGCCGCAGCTAACTTGGTACCTGTGACCTTAGAGCTAGGGGGCAAGTCTCCTGTAGTGATATCTCGCACTGCTCCCATGGCCGCCACAACGGATGCTTTAATGGCAGGTAAAATGCTCAATGCCGGACAAATTTGTTTGGCGCCAGACTACGTATTTGTGCCTTCCGAGCGCATGGGTGAGTTTGTTGAATCGAGCAAAAAATCTGTCGCCAAAATGTACCCAACACTGGTCGATAACCCTGATTACACTTCAATCGTCAACGACCGCCATTTTGATCGCATTAATCAATATGTTAATGAGGCCAAGGACGCAGGTGTTGAGGTGGTTGAGATTAATCCTGCTGGTGAGGATTTTCGTCAGCAGCCGACCAATAAGATTGCGCCGACGCTGTTGATTAACCCACCAGAAGATTCAGCGGTTATGCAGGAAGAAATTTTTGGCCCAGTGATGCCCGTTAAATCTTATGAACACATGGACGAAACAATTGCCTATGTGAATGCTCACGATCGCCCCTTAGGCATGTATTACTTCGGTAATGACCAAAAAGAAGTGGATCAGGTTTTGGGCGAAACCACCTCAGGCGGTGTGACGCTGAATGACGTATTGATGCATATATCTCAAGAGAACCTACCCTTTGGTGGTGTAGGCCCGTCAGGTACGGGTTCTTATCATGGTGAAGATGGTTTTCGTGCTTTCAGTCATACCAAAGCGGTATACCAGCAGGCTAAATTTAATCCGGCAGAAATGTTGGGTTTACGCCCGCCCTATGGGGATAAGTTGCTGAACCTGCTTAAGGGCCAAATGAAATAACATTTGGCCGATGTTTAGGCCTCTGTATGCTCTTCATACAGAGATGGATTGAGGGCTTCTTAGCCCGGGTTTTTCGGCATGGCCGGCACACCCTCGGCTAACTCCACCCAATTTTGCTTACTGTCACTCCACACGTGAAATTGCGGGGCGAAGTCTGACGTGTCATCTAACGTGCCCGTCTTTAAGTAAATCATCTCAGTTTGGCTTGGCACCTTGGAATAAATAGGCGAACCACAGTTACCGCAGAAAAAGCGCTCAACTGCATCGCCGCTGTCCGTGTCAGCGTCCTTATAAATCTTGGGTTGCCCTTGGGTGATGTGGAACTCAGGGACCGGTACGCCAGCCAATGTTGAAAAGGCTGAACCCGCTTGGCGCTGGCAGTTTTTGCAGTGGCAGACACCAGTCATTGCTGGTGGGTTGTCTAAACTATATTTGATTTCGCCGCATAGGCATTGTCCGGTTGCAGACATGTGGGTGCTCCCTCTTTTTTTGTAAGACTTTTTGTAAGACTTTTTTTGTAAGGCTTTTTGTAAGACTTTGGTTTTTAATATTCTTGTTTTTATGTTGCCGGCACGACGATGCCGTTTTATCTCTCCTATATCAAGAGAGTCAAGGCAATCAGGGCAATCGATCAGATGAAGATTTGCTCTCGGCCTATCGGGGAGGTTTTCTTCCGCACTACCTCTTGCCGGTGACTTTTCTCTCCAAGAGGGGTCTGTTGGGCGGTGATTTGCTGTAGCATCTGCCCGGTTATTCTTTTCGGTTAGGCTATGCTGCGTATTCAAAATGTACACCTCAACCCCGGGCTTGATTGTGGCTTTGACCATGACTTTTTGCCCGGTGGAATGACTGTGGTACTCGGACGTAACCAAGCTGGCAAAACCAATTTGTGTCGACTTATTGCCGGCTTATCTACCCAAGCTGTCGGCGAGCTGTTATTGAACAACGAGTCGTTGGATAAACTCAGTCCCCAAAAGCGCTCGGTGGCCGTGGTTTTTCAAGCCTTTGTTAACTATCCAAATTGGTCTGTTGCGCAAAATATTGCGTCACCTATGGTGGCTGCAGGTCGAGATAAGGTTTATACCCAAAGTCGCGTAGTGGAACTCGCAGAAAAACTTGGCTTGGGTGAGTTACTCCAGCGTATGCCAAACGAATTATCAGGTGGCCAGCAACAGCGCTTGGCCATTGCTCGTGCCTTGGCCAAAGAAGCCCAGGTGCTGCTGTTAGATGAGCCACTGGTGAACTTAGATTATAAGCTGCGCGAAGCCTTGGCGTTAGAGCTGCGTAGCCTGTTGGATGACAGCGACACCACGGTTATTTATACCACCACAGACCCCAAGGATGCGTTCACGCTGGGAGATGATTTGCTGTTGCTAAATGGTGGTAGCAAGCTGCAAGCCGGTGCACCTTTGTCTGTCTATCAAAAACCCAATACTTTCGCTGCGGCCAATTTAATGAGCGACCCCGGTATCAACACGTTTCCTTGGTCCTCTCTCACTGACCAGGCATTTGCTCAGCAAAGCCAGGCTGCCAGTGATGTATCCAAACGGGGGGGTGTTAGACCCGAACATTTATTTTTTGTTGATAAGAGCGAGTTCAACGCGGAAGAATGCCTGGGCTTTGACCTGCAAGTTTCTGCGCTGGAAACCAGTGGCGATGAAACCTTTGTTCACGGCTTATTACAGGCCTCAGATCATCGATCGGTAGATCAACCTTCATGGGTGGTGCGCAGTCCGGGCATGCTCAGTTTCAACCAAGGGCAAGATCTACTGGTTGCCGCTCGTAAGCGCGACATTCTTGCCTTCGGTGGGCAATAGCATGGCGAATATCATTCTCGATGAGTTAGGCTTTGCCTACCCAGGTGCGCCGGAGCCAACTTTGCTGCCGCTTTCTGTGGAGATCAAGGACAGCGAGGCTTTTGCCTTATTGGGCGCCTCGGGTGCCGGTAAAACCACGTTGCTGAACTTGCTTTCGGGCCTACTGGTGCCCACAACCGGCAGAATATTATTTGATGGGGTAGATGTATCTACTCGGTCCGGGAGTCAGCGTAACCTGGCCCAAGTATTTCAGTTTCCTGTGCTTTACGAGTCGTTAACCATTGCAGATAACCTGGCTTTTCCGTTGCGCGCAAGAAAGGCCGTTAATGGATTTTCGGCTGCCGATATACAGTCTCGCGTAGCAAAAATTGCTGGCGAGTTAGGCATTGAAAACCTGCTCAAGCGTAAGCCAAAAACTCTGTCACTCTTTCAAAAGCAGTTGGTGGCCATTGGCCGCGCGTTAATGCGCCCAGATGTTTCGGTGGTTTTATTAGATGAACCTTTAACTGCGGTAGAACCACGCACCAAATGGGTGTTACGCCAGAGCCTGAAACGCCTGCAACAAGAGCTCGGGGTGACCATGATTTATGTTACCCATGATCAGACCGAAGCCCTAACCTTTGCCGATCGGGTTGCCGTTATGGCGGATGGAAAAATTTTGCACACCGCATCGCCACAAGAAGTATATGAGCGGCCTGCCCATGAGTTTGTTGGCTACTTTATTGGCAGTCCCGGGATGAACTTTGTTGCCATAGATGTGGCAGCGTCGACGCAAATGTATACCGGCAATGGTGTGCATGAATCTGCTCAGCGCCTCGGCTTTAGGCCCGAGTGGGCGCGACTAGAAAATGCTTCAAGGCAGCACACTTCATCGGCTGTACATTGGCCGGGCAGGGTGACGCATTGCCAAATTTTAGGCACCCAAGGTGGCGCCCCGGTAGGTATTACTGCGGTCTTATGTGACGTTGGTGAACTTAAAGTTCGTGGTCCAATTAATGCTGCTGCTGGCAGTGACGTTGTGGTGGTGGTAGATCGATTTGTGAGCTTTTGTGATGAACAATACTTGGCCACACATTATACCCACAGCAGTTCGCCTGACGATTTAGACGACTCCGCAAATGCTGGTGAAGAATAATGGCTCTGAATAAACCCTATAATAATCGTGCATGGTTGGGCGTTCTGCCTGTGTTGCTCATTGTCTCATTCAGTGCAGTTATCCCTTTAATGACGGTGGTAAATTATTCCGTCCAAGATATTTTAGACTTCAACAGCCGATTTTACGTGGGCTTAGATTGGTATCGCGAAACCTTACAAGACCCGCGCTTCATTGAGGCCTTTGGACGCCAGGTATTGTTTAGCCTAAGTGTGCTGGCCATTGAAATACCTTTGGGCATATTGGTGGCTAGAGGGCTGCCAAAGAGTGGTGCTTGGACTTCGTTTTTGCTGATATTACTAGCGGTACCACTGCTCATTCCTTGGAACGTGGTGGGGACTATTTGGCAAATTTACGCACGTTCAGATATTGGCTTGCTTGGCGTGGGTTTGAACGAATTGGGTTTGGCCTTTAATTACACCTCTAACCCTACTCATGCTTGGCTCACCTTGATTGCAATGGACGTGTGGCATTGGACCTCATTAGTGGCATTGCTTGCCTTCGCCGGATTAACTTCAGTACCACCAGCGTATTACCAAGCGGCAGAGTTAGATGGCGCCAGCAAATGGCAGGTGTTTCGTTATGTTGAAATGCCCAGACTTGGCGGTGTATTGGTGATTGCTGTGTTATTACGGCTCATGGACAGCTTTATGATTTATACCGAGCCTTTCGTGCTCACCGGCGGTGGCCCAGGTAATGCCACAACCTTTTTGAGTCAGTATTTAGCGACCATGGCGGTAGGGCAATTTGACCTTGGTCCTGCTGCGGCGTTTTCCGTGATCTATTTCTTGTTCATTCTGTTGTTCTGTTGGATTTTCTATAACAGTGTCATGGTTGATGATGCGGTTGATGATGCGGTTGATGATGCGGTTGAGGATGCGGTTGAGTATGTGGCGGACGATAACGAGGTGCAGCACCATGACTAGTGTTAGCCGTTGGGCCTTGGTGTTCTATTGCATTTATTTGCTGCTGCCCTTGTATTGGCTGATGACTATGGCCTTGCGCACCAATAGCGACATCACCGGCAAGTTTGAGGTAATTCCGAGCAATCCGACCTTGGCTAATTTTGCGGAAATATTTTCTAACCCCGTTTGGTATCAGGCCTTCGGTAACTCATTGAGTTATGTGGTACTCAATACCCTGATTTCAATTTGCGTAGCCTTACCCGCAGCTTATGTTTTTTCTCGTTATCGCTTTCTCGGTGATCGACAATTGTTCTTTTGGCTGCTAACCAATCGCATGGCGCCGCCAGCGGTATTTTTGCTGCCATTTTTCCAGCTTTATTCATCTATTGGCTTGTTTGATACACCCCTAACCGTGGCCTTGGCACATTGCCTGTTTACGGTGCCATTGTCGGTGTGGATTTTGGAAGGGTTCATGTCCGGTGTGCCCACTGAAGTCGACGAAATGGCAAAAATTGACGGACATAGTTTTCTTTATTTCTTCTTCCGGGTTTTTATCCCCATTAACAGAGGCGCCATAGGTGTGACCTTGTTCTTCTGTTTTATGTTCAGCTGGGTTGAGTTGCTGCTGGCGCGTACCTTAACGGGCAGTACCACCAAACCCATTGTTGTGGTTATGACGCGCACCGTCAGCGCCTCGGGGCTGGACTGGGGCGTGTTGGCTGCTGCGGGAGCATTAACTGTGGTGCCCGGCATTATTGTGGTGTGGTTTGTGCGCAAGCACTTGGTCAAGGGCTTTGCCCTGGGACGAGTATAATGAGCTGGATGGCTTGGACCGCACCTACGGGCCTATTTTTTATCGGCATTGGCCTGTCATTACTGCTGCTGACATTGGCAGAATTAAGGTGGCCCACTGTGCTTGCCAAAGGATTTTTGCCACTGGCTACCACACGGGGCGATCGGTTTTTTATCAGCCTTTTGAGCGCCGCATTTATTCATTTGTTTTGGCTGGCACTCATCCCCTGGGATGTTTTGCTAGGCTCAGCCATTGCACTGGTCTGGGCTGGCTTGGTTATGACAAAGGGCTAATGGCACTTTGCGAAGGTTTTTTTACACAGTCTTAAAATACAGTCTTTAAATACACAATATTCATCGTCAGTATCATTATACTGCCGACCAGATACAGTCCGATTTAGAAAAAAGAGGAGATGGGGATGCAAAAGCTTTTAGGGTTATTGGGGTTGAGTTTGTTACTCAGCACGCTTAGCAGTTGTGGCGATGCCCAGGACAAGGCCGTGAGTGCAGAAATTCAAGCAATGGATTTTGCTGCCAATGCAGATAAATGGGTGAAAGATGAGTTTCAGCCCTCAACATTAAGTCCGGCTCAGGCCCAAAGCGAGATGGCATGGTTCACCCAAGCGGCGCAGCCGTTCCGTGGTATGTCTATTAACGTGGTCTCGGAAACACTGACCACCCACGAATATGAAAGCGCCACTCTGGCCAAGGCATTTTTTGAAATCACTGGTATTCGGGTAAATCATGACCTCATTCAAGAGGGCGATGTCATTGAGAAATTACAAACTCAAATGCAGTCCGGCGAAAATGTTTACGATGCTTACGTTAACGACTCTGATCTGATTGGTACCCACTCGCGTTACGGTTATGTTGTGGCCCTGAGTGACTTTATGTCAGGCGAAGGCGCAGATGTCACCTCACCGACATTGGATCTAGATGATTTCATTGGCATCAGTTTTACCACAGGCTCCGACGGTAAAATTTATCAGTTACCAGACCAGCAGTTCGCTAATCTTTATTGGTTTCGCTATGACTGGTTCTCCAACGAAGACCTTAAAGCCAAGTTTTTAGCCCAATATGGTTACGACTTAGGCGTGCCGATTAACTGGTCAGCTTACCAAGACATCGCTGAATTTTTCACCACGCATGTGGGTGAGATAGATGGCAAGAAAGTCTACGGACACATGGATTACGGCAAAAAAGACCCTTCCTTGGGTTGGCGTTTTACCGATGCATGGTTGTCTATGGCCGGTGCCGGTGACGTGGGTATTCCCAATGGCTTGCCTGTAGACGAGTGGGGTATTCGAGTTGAAAATTGTCGCCCTGTAGGTTCTTCAGTGAGTCGTGGTGGCGCAACTAACGGACCTGCAGCAGTGTATGCTCTGCAAAAGTACATTGATTGGTTAAAGGCCTATGCCCCCGGCGAAGCGCCAGGTATGACCTTTTCCGAGTCTGGTCCTGTGCCAGCGCAAGGCCATATTGCACAGCAAATATTTTGGTACACCACATTTACCGCCGACATGATCAAAGAAGGTTTAGCGGTTGTTAATGAAGACGGAACGCCTAAATGGCGCATGGCGCCTTCGCCCCATGGACCTTATTGGGAAGAAGGTATGAAGCTCGGCTATCAGGACACCGGTGCGTGGACGTTGTTGAAGTCTACGCCGTTAGATCGACGCAAAGCGGCATGGCTTTATGCGCAGTTTGTCACTTCAAAAACCGTCTCGCTGAAGAAGACCGTGGTTGGACTTACGCCTATTCGTGATTCAGATATTCGTTCTCAAGCCATGACAGATTTAGCGCCTAAGCTAGGTGGGTTGGTGGAGTTCTACCGCAGTTCAGCTCGTACGGCTTGGACCCCAACGGGAACCAATGTGCCAGATTATCCAAAGCTCGCGCAACTGTGGTGGGCAAATGTAGCCAATGCAGTGAGTGGTCAGGTGACATCCCAGGCGGCCATGGACAGTTTGGCCAGCCAGCAAGACCGGGTACTCGAGCGCTTGCAAAAGCATGGTATTCAGGGCGAGTGTGGGCCTTTGCTGAATGAAGAAAAAGACCCGCAGTATTGGTTGTCTCAGCCAGGCTCACCCAAAGCCAAGTTGGCTGATGAAAAGCCCCAGGGCGAAACTATTTCTTATGATGAGTTGCTCAAGACTTGGGCCGCTGAGTAAACGAAGGCACTGGACACACAGGGCAGAAGTATTTGCCCTGTTGTTAATGATTGCCACGCTCTAGGGCGCTTTCTTAAATTCAGGCGCGTGCTACATATTTGGCTAAGCACGTGTTTATCAGTGCGTGTCTAAGCCTCCGCCTCAAAGCTGTATTCTCTTTCAACATTGCAAATGCGCACGCTGTATGACCTGTACCATTTCTCTTGCCCCAATTTCTGCGCAACCAGATGCTCGGAGGCTTGCTTCCAAGCCTCAATGGCCGCCAAAGATTGCCAGTAGCTTACCGTAATGCCCAGTTCGGATTTGGCAGTTTCCATATGCAAGAAGCCCGGCTGCTGCTGGGCTAACCTGGACATAGATTTAGCCATGGCATCGTAGGCGGGGTCGTCACCTGCTGAGGTTGAGGTGAAAATTACGGCGTAGTACTCGCTAGCAACTGGCATTTTGATTCCCCATTTGCAGGCGTACGGTTAGTTCTGCACCGACCTACTTATCTAAGTTCTTAAAGAAGTCGATGTCGCGTTTTTCACCCTCAGGTACCGCCACCTCGGTAATACGCTCTTCTACATCATCCCACTCCAAACGCAGCGCCCGGGTCATGGTTGCATGCATTTCATAAGTGCAAACAATATAGGTTAGTTCAATAATTTGTACTTCGTTGAGGTGTGCTTGCAGCGCCGCAAAAGTGCCATCAGCAACTCGTCCTCCCTGTAGTACTAAATCATCGGTATAGGCCAAAACGGCGCGCTCGAGTTCGTCGAACAAGTCAGTAGATGCCCAATGGGGAATCGCCTGAATTTGTTCCTCAGAAAATCCAGCACCGCGCAATGCTTTGCAGTGTTGGGAGAAGACAAATTGGCTACCACGCGCAAATCCGGCTCGGGCTTGGCCCAACTCTCTGAGTTTTGGTGAAATTTTGCGGTTACGACTGCGGTAAAACTCAAAGCCGGTCACCATGTGATGTAGGCAATCTGGCACATGAGCGAATACTGTCCACCAGTTGCCTGGTGTACCGGTAGCGGTGCCTGGATGCGTTGTCGGTTCACGGTCTTTGCCAAATAGCGCGTCGTAAAAGGGCAACACGCTGGCGTGGGCTTCTGTTCTAGGTACTTGTCTTAGTCTTGGCATAATTCTCCCCTTATTAGATATCTCTCGAGTATCGCGTTTTTTCTTTCCAGTCTCTATAGACGTCGATACAAGTTTTGCACTGTATTTTTGCACTGTATTTTTGCACTGTGCAAATGAAGATTGACAGATGCTCCGGGGGTATCGCTGTGGGCTAGGCCGGTGGCTGATTAACGCACAGCCCGCATTTGCAGAGTAATGGCTGAGAACAACGCACTGGTGCCGTTTGGCTTCTGTTTGCCACCTTTGGGAGCCTAAACGTCCGAGTGGCGCGGCAACTTGGTACTTTGTGTTCTGATTATTTTAATCTTGCGTCAGCTACAAAAATTGCCATCAGTGACAACCCGTTTGCAGCAGATCAATTGCGATGGAATAAGGATAAATCTATGCGTCTTATATTGGCTATCTTCTTACCTTGGCTACAGTTTTTTACTATTGGTAGGCCCTTTGCTGGCATTATTTGCCTGATTCTACAGCTCACTCTTGTAGGTTGGATTCCTGCATGTATTTGGTCGGTCTATGCCTTAAGCCAATACAAAACGGATCAAAAAATCAAAGACAGTCTGGCAGACAAGTGAGCCAAAATTTAACGACGGAGAATTTGGCTTATGCTTAGTGCCTGCAATAATCAACGCTCGCTCCCTTCAGCAATGACCAAGACTGCTTTGTTGAGTCGATTTTTTCTCCTTGGCAGTCTGCAGCTGGTGTTACTCGGTTGCTCATCTACTTATTACGATGCTTTAGAAAGCATTGGCGTGCACAAGCGCGATATTTTTGTTGATCGCATTGAAGAAAGCCTGGAAGTGCAGAAAGAAGGCCAAGCACAGTTCGAGAGTGCGCTGGAGCAATTTAAAGCCACTATCGATTTTGACGGTGGGGGCTTAGAGAAAGCCTACAACCTGTTTAATGATGAATATGAAGACAGCGAAGATGCGGCCAAAGCCATTAGTGCGCACATAGCTTCGGTTGAGAACGTGGCAGATGCCTTGTTCGAAGAATGGTCTGAAGAGTTAGACCTCTACACCAGCCCGTCTTTGCGCCGGGCCAGTGAGCGACAATATACGGCCACACAGAAAAAGTATCGACGCTTGTTGGCCTCAATGCAGCGAGTGGAAGACAGCATGCAACCGGTGTTGGCTACCATGCGCGACAACGTACTGTTCTTAAAACACAATCTTAATGCGCGGGCGATAGATGCGCTTAAAGGTGAGTTAGGCAACATTAATCGTGACGTCTCTACCTTAGTGAAGAACATGCAGCGGTCTATTCAAGAGTCAGAGGCGTTTATTGCCGCGTTGAAGTCCCAGCGTTAGCAAATAGCATCGTTGGCCGATTCTCGGTCGATCTTTTCACCGTCGTAAAGCTCTACCTCGTATTTTACAGATGAGTATAATCAACAAGCACATTGGGATGATCAAACTCAAGACTATTTAAATGCCAATCCAGAGATGAAGTTGTTGATCAAGGCAGAGGTGGTGCGAAAAGATCAATTAACAGGTATAGATGCTGCGGTGAGAAGGCAGGCAACTAACCTATTGAGTTGGATTGGTGTGCTCGGCGAAACTGGTTCTGATAATGAGTTCAATATGATTACCCGAATGGATCACCCTAGTATTGTGAAAGCGCTGGATTACTCGGAAAAATCTATTTGGTTAGAAAATAGCGGTGCTGTATTTGACCCGCAAAAATTTTCGCCCGATGAAATTCTGGGCGTCTATTGCCAAGTTTTCTCTGCAGTTAAGCACGTGACGTCATCTGAGACATATCATAATAATGTTGGCGAGAGCAATATTACGGTTGATAAGCATGGCCGCGCTACACTTTTAGATTTTAATGTTGCAACAGACATGCGCGCGGACGCCACTAAACACCCATTTAGCAATTATATAAGTTTGCTTAAAAGCTTCAGAAGTTCAGTGCAAAAGTTTGATCATCCTCCCAGCCAAGAGACGAGGGCGCTGGTGGAAAAAATACTCGATAGCATTCCGAAATTGGAAGATCCTGAGCTAACTTCCCAAAGAGCAGCAGACGTGATGAGTGGGGTAAATGCTGATTTTCCGCCATTAATGCAAATATTGACGCCGTTACCAGAAAATGGGTCGCAGGGCTTTCTCCGCCCCATTTGTCCTCGCCACCAGCGGATGAATCAGATCCTACCTTCCTCGGTTACGTTTAGGCGCAGTAAGGATGTGCTAATTTCAGCCACGCAATATATTGCTAACGCTGAGCTTTTTTGCTGGCGCTAGGTTTTAAACTCATCATAGTGCGGGGATGTTAGTCGTTATTTTTTAGTGCGACTTTTCGTCTGAACAAAACCTACTCCACTGCAATGTGTTGTATAGCTACCCCTACTGGATTCAAACTGCTAAAGGGCTGTAGTATCTCAGCCATGAATTATGTCCAACTTGCAATCCCGTACTTTATTCTCGCAATCATTCTTGAGTCCATCTACGGCTACCTGCGCAAAAATCAAAC
>Ga0114995_10000758_pt1 | contig 22653 bp, 14 predicted proteins | sample ArcticOcean_MG_C_11_FD_87038 | JGI IMG/M metagenome (GOLD analysis project Ga0114995, IMG submission 87038) | Marine microbial communities from western Arctic Ocean - ArcticOcean_MG_CB2_154 | ecosystem: Environmental > Aquatic > Marine > Oceanic | place: Arctic Ocean: Canada Basin | collected... | reverse complement strand
TAGCAGCTTTAAGATTGTCTACATTATAAGCTCCAACCAAATGTGTATCTATTACTTGATCTTTATATTTTACAGCTAAAAATGGTTGAATAGCTGAGGTAGCTATTGTATTGTTTAATAAAACGCTGTTTAAGTTAGTGGTTAGTTGTACTTGTATAGCATCATTTGCATTCACAAAAGAAATTTTATTGTTTTCTTTGAGATAGGTGTAGAGTTCAGATTTTCCTTTTATGACTCCTTCAATGCCGCCAAATCCTTCTAAATGAGCTTTTCCAAAATTTGTAATATAACCTAAATCTGGTTCGCAAATAGTACACAGAAATTCAATTTCTTTCTGATGATTTGCACCCATTTCTACAATGCCTATTTCAGTTTTATTGGTAAATGATAGAATTGTTAACGGAACTCCAATATGATTGTTTAGGTTTCCTAGTGTTGCCTTGGTGTTAAATTGCGTTTGTAAAACAGCCTGTAATAATTCCTTTGTAGTTGTTTTTCCATTGCTTCCAGTAATACCAATGATAGGGATCGATAATTGTTTTCGATGATAATTTGCCAATGCTTGTAGTGTTTTTAAAACATTGTCAACCAAGATAGTTTTTCCTTTTATTTCATAAGCCTTCTCATCAATTATGGCGTATGAGGCTCCTAGTTCTATTGCTTTTTTAGCAAAGGTATTACCGTTAAAGTGCGCTCCTTTTAAAGAAAAAAATAGTGCGTTTTTTTTGATATTTCTAGTATCAGTAGTAACCAAATAATTTTTTAAGTATTTCTGATATAAATCTTTAATGTTCATAATGTTAAAGATAAAAAAACCTCATTGAAATCTATTCAATGAGGTTTATATTTTTGTGATGAGTTCAATGACCCAATTCTTAGACCCAATTCTTATCTAGAAGGGTTTCTAGGAGTTTTTTTATTTGAAGGTAACAATCCAACCACATCTGTTGCACATCTAAAACCAATAAAATTTGTAGACATATATTCTGGCAAATATCTTCTTTGAGCAGGATCTAGCCAATATGCTCTATCTTGCCATGAACCACCTTTGTGAACTCTAGTTTTATTGCTAATTAATGTTGGACGTTTCTTAACATCATATTTATTAAGTTTCCCTGTTTCTTCATCTTTTGTATTGATCGGAGAATTATACATTCTAGATTTATTAGTAAGCTGGTCATCTTCCAAATCATACAATCTATTAGAAAGTTTGTCACCATCATTTTTATCAAGATTAGAAGCAGTATTGTAATTTCTTCTCATGAAAACGTCATCCTTGGTAACAGGTACATATCTTATTTCTCCTGGAAGTTCCGTAGGAACTATCTTTCCATTTGGTAATGTATCATATTTAATCATTCCTTCTGCGGATTCTCCTATAACAACAACTTGACCAGAAGCATCAATTAATTTTTTAGTAAAAATATTTCCTCTAAAATAATTAAAATCATTTGCCTCGGTATCTATAATTGGTCTATAAACATCTGCAACCCATTCGGCTACATTTCCAGACATGTCATATAAGCCATAGGCGTTTGGTGGGTATGATTTTATACTAATTGGAATATCAGAACCATCTTCAGACCAACCTGCTAAACCACTATAACTTCCTTTACGTTGCTTGAAATTTGCTAGTTGATCTCCTTTGTACCTTTTAGAATTATCTCTTGTATACTTTCCATTCCACGCATATTTCTTTCTCCCTCTAATATTATTATATTCTCTGTTTCCAATAGTAGCTTTTGCTGCAAATTCCCATTCTACTTCAGTTGGAAGTCTAAATTTTTGAGATAAAATACCATCTTGCGAAGTTACTTGCCTTCCAGTAAATGCTCCTTTAGGAGGTTTTGGTTCTCCTTTTTTTCTGATTTTATTATCAGGCATACCTCTTTTGTAAACAGTAGAATCACCATCAAACAATTTGTAGGGATTTTCTAAATATAAATCTGTATCAAAAAAATTTCTTATAGTGTCATTTCCTAATACATTTGATAAAACACCTTTATCAATTAAATTTTTTAAGTTAACAGCACTTGTTCTCCATTTGCAATATTGAACGGCTTGCAACCAACTAACTCCTACTACAGGATAGTCTGAATATGCAGGATGCCTAAGATAATTTTCAGATAATAGCTCAGTATTCCCTAAACTATTTCTCCAGACTAAAGTGTCTGGTAATGTAGATGAGTATATATTTTTATATTTTTCTTCACTTGGAGGGAATATATCTTTGGTTACTTGTAAATACAATAAGTATTCTGAATTTGTAACTTCTGCCTCATCTAAGTAGAATGAGCGAACATGCATTTGTTGAGGTGTAGTATTCCAGTCAAACATAATATCATCCTGAACTTGTCCCATGGTAAACGTACCACCTTCAATGGCTACCATACCATCAGGAACTTTTTGACCTTTAAAAGAAGTTCCTTTTATATAACTACCATATTTTGGGTCGTTAAAATACCAGCCTGTTAAAGAAGACTTATTTTTGTTTGTTGAGTTACAGCTAACTAGTAAAATCAAACTAAGTAAAAACAGTGTTATTCTGAATAAATTCTTCATATTTTATTACAAATATTAGGGTTTGGTTTTAGAGTTGCAATTTACAATAAAATTGTTTTCTCACAAGACCATTTGTGAAATTTAATAGCATACACAATATTATCTATAACTCATAAAACGGATTACTTTTAAGAATATTATTAGATATCAATCTTTAACCTAAAATATATCCATATTATTTGCGTTCTTTGGGTTATGATTGCTATTAATAAACATATTTTTACTGTTCTATTTTTCTTCTTTTCCCTAATTATTTATAGTCAAGTTAACAATTCAGTATTGGCTAATGGCAATTGGTTTAAATTCTCTGTAGATACCACAGGTGTTTTTAAAATAGATAAAACACTTCTTCAGCAAATAGGTATATCAACGAATAATTTAAATCCCAAAAAAATTCATATTTATGGGAACGGTGGTAATTTATTGCCAGAATTTAATGGAGATTTCAGATATGATGATTTGCAAGAAAATGCCATCTATATAGAAGGCGAAGAAGACAATTCATTTGATACTAATGATTATATTTTACTTTATGCCAAAGGACCTCATAGCTGGGAAGTAGATATAAACACCAACAATGTTAGTCATAAACAAAACATATATTCAGACAAAGCATACTATTTTATTACAGTGAATGATAACAATGGTAAAAGAATACAAAGTGCTTCTTCTGTTACAGGTACACCAGTCACTCAGCTAACTAGTTTTAATGATTATATTTTTTATGAAAATGAAACTACTAATTTATTTGCAGCTGGTAGAAAATGGCTTGGAGAAGATTTTAGTGTAGAAAATCAACAAACATTTCAATTACCATTTCCTAATTCAGTACAAAATGAACCATTAAATATAAAAGTTAGAGCAGTAGCAGTTTCTGGAATAACATCATCTATGCAGGTCAATGTTAATTCTCAAGACTTATTCAATCTTAATTTTGGAGCTATTTCTTCAGGTTCAACACTAGCATCAGACAGAGCTGGTTCTGAAAGTATTACAAACTCTTCTGCTATAGTAGATGTTACTTTAGATTTTAACAACGGAGGAAATCCATCGGCTAGGGCATATTTAGATTTTATTGAAGTTTCAGGTAAAAAACAGTTAATTGCAGGCGATTTTCAATTTTCTTTCAGAAGTTTTGAAGCTGCGAATACTTCTGGTATTGTTGAATATCAGATTCAGAATTCACAAAATATTTTTCAAATATGGGAGGTGTCTGACCCTACTAATGTGTCAAATATTGCAAATGAATCTTCTTCTACAATTTTTTCTTTTAAAGTTAATGGAGGAGATTTAAAAGAATATATTGCTATTCACCAAAATGATTTTTATATACCAGAGGCGGTATCAAATGCAAGAGTAGAAAATCAAAACTTACATGCATTAAAAGACATCAACTACTTACTCATTACATCTAACGAATTTGTAGAACAAGCTCAAAGAATTGCAAATTATCATATAGAAAATTCTGGATTAACTGTTCAGGTTGTGATTCTAGATAAGATCTATAATGAGTTTTCATCTGGAAGTAAAGACATAACAGGTATCAGAGATTTTATCAAACATATTTATGAAACAAATTCAACTGATGATGCTAAATTAAAATATGTTTGTTTTTTTGGAGATGCATCTTATGATTATAAAGACAGAATACTAGCAAACAATAATATTGTACCGGTTTATTTATCTGATCAAAGTTACAATTTAGCGTCATCTTACGTAACGGATGATTTCTTTGGCATGCTAGAAGATTCAGAAGGTACCATGTCTTCATCTCATTCTATAGATGTAGCAACCGGAAGAATACCTGTATCTACTCAGCAACAAGCTACAGATGTGGTTGATAAAATTCTAAGAGATTATAATGTAGATTCTTTTGGAGATTGGCGAAACACCGTTACATTACTTGCAGATGATATAGATGCTAATTCGGATATTAGTATTCAGCCAGGAGTTGAAATAATTGCTGATGATATTAAAGTAAATAAACCTGTTTTTAACATCAATAAAATTTATGCAGATGCTTATGTTCAGCAAAATTCATCAGGAGGTGAACGCTACCCAACAGTAAAAGCTGCCATAACAACAGCCATAGAAACAGGAACTCTAGTCTTTGATTATTTTGGGCATGGGGGAGAAGATGGTTTTGCACAAGAAAGATTTTTAGATATTCCTCAGGTAAAAGGTTTTGATAATGAGAACACATTGCCTCTTTTTATAACCGTTACTTGTGAGTTTTCTAGATTTGATAACCCAACAAGGATATCTGCAGGTGAGTTTGCTTTTTGGAATACAACGGGTGGAGCAGCGTCTATGATTACAACCACCAGAGAAGTCTTTATTAGTGTAGGGCAGGCATTTAATAAGCGTTTAATGGCTATATTGTTAGAATTTAATAACGAAGATTTAACCATTGCAGAGTCTTTAGTTAAAACAAAAAACAACTATTCAAATTTTCAAAAATTCTTTATTTATTATTTTGGAGATCCCGTAAAGAAATTAGCAATTCCTAAACCAAATATTAGAATTACTAAGATGAATGGAGTAGATATTACACAATCATTAGATACACTTAAGGCCTTGTCTAAAGTTAGTTTTGAAGGAGTTATTACAGATAATTTAAATAATATTCTTACAGATTTTAATGGTAATTTATCTACAACAGTATATGATAAACCCATAGATAAATCTACGTTAGACAATGATAATTTTGGTATTATAGAAGTTTTTGATTCTCAAGAAAGTAAACTGTTTAGAGGGTTGGCGAGTGTGGAAAACGGAAATTTTAGTTTCGAATTTATAGTTCCAAGAGATGTGAAAATTGCTTACGGGAAAGGAAAGTTAAGTTTTTATGCTACAGATGCTACATTTGACAAGTCTGGTTTTAATAGTGATGTTATTGTGGGAGGTATTAATGAAAACGCACCAGAAGATACTATAGGTCCTGAAATACAGTTGTTTATGAATGATGAATCATTTTTAGATGGTGCCAATACAAATGCATCACCAAATCTAATAGCAAAGTTAGCTGACCTTAGCGGAATTAATACTTCAGTAACTGCTGTAGATCATGATATTGTTGGAATTTTAGATGGAGATGAATCTAATCCAATTATTTTAAATGATTTCTATCAAACAGAATTAGATGATTTTACTCGTGGTAAGGTTGTTTTTCGCCTTAGAGATTTATCAGTTGGTCCACATACTTTAAAATTAAAAGCTTGGGATACTTATAATAACTCTTCAGAAACTATATTAAACTTTGTAGTGGTTAGTGATACCAATATAAGTCTAGATAATGTTTTGAATTATCCAAATCCGTTCGTAAATTACACAGAATTTTGGTTTAACCATAACAAACCAAATGAGTCCCTTCAAGTTCAAGTTCAAATATTCACTATTTCAGGAAAATTAATCAAAACAATTAATCAACAAGTACAAACAACAGGTAATTTATCTAGAAATATATCATGGAATGGTTTAGATGATTTTGGAAATAGAATTGGTAAAGGAGTCTATGTTTATAAATTAAAAGTAACATCAACAGTAAGTAATATATCGTCTGAAAAGTATGAAAAATTAGTTATACTATAATAAAACACGATATTTACGTTTAAGTAATGAAGTAAAATATATATATGAAGAAATTAGGGGTATTATTTATCATTTGCATTTCTAGCATTTTAGGCCTATCAGCGCAAACATCAGGAGAAGCAGGAGGAATTACAACAGCAACACCATTTCTATTAATAATACCAGATGCTAGAGCAGGAGCTATGGGAGATGTTGGAGTATCCACTTCAGCCGATGCCAGCTCTCTTTTTCACAATCCATCTAAAATTGCATTTAGTGGACAGCAAGTAATGATTGGAGTTAATTATTCACCTTGGTTAAGAAACCTAACAGATGATATTTTTGTAGGAAGTGCTTCGTATATTAATAGATTTAGTGAAACTGCCGCTTGGGGAGCCGAGTTTAGGTACTTTTCTTTGGGTCAAGTAGATTTAACAGATAATGTTGGAAATCCAACGGGTACTATTAATCCAAATGAATTTGCTTTATCCGGAACCTATGCATTAAAACTAAGTGAAACATTTTCAATGGGAGTTAGTGGTCGTTATTTTAGATCTAATTTAGCATTTACAGGAACAAATTCAACTTTACAACCCATAAATTCTTTTGCAGTAGATGTTTCTGGTTATTATCAATCTTATGAAGAAAATTATGGAACATTTAATGGCCGTTATAGAATAGGGTTTAATATTGCTAATATCGGTCCAAAAGTTTCTTATGTTCCTGGTGAAGAAGACTTCATACCTACCAATTTAAAATTTGGAGGTGGTTTTGATTTTATTTTAGATGAGTATAACATTGTAAGTATTAATACAGAGTTTACAAAACTTCTGGTTCCCTCTCCTCAAGAAGATGGTTCTGACCAAGAAAAAGGATTTATCTCTGGTATTTTTAGTTCGTTTGGTGATGCAGAAGGAGGTTTTAGTGAAGAATTAGAAGAAGTTACCTATGCATTAGGTGCAGAATATCTTTATAATGATGCTTTTGCTTTGCGTGCTGGATATTTTCATGAGAGTGAAAATAAAGGAAATAGGAAATTTTTTACAATGGGTGCTGGATTTAGGACGAATGCTTTGAACGTAGATTTATCGTATCTAATTAACTCATCAGATGTAAATAATCCATTGGAAAATTCGCTTCGTTTTTCTTTATCGTTTGATTTAGGCGAAATTTATGACGATTATTAATAGTGCGATTTTTTAAAAGAACATGCTTTAATGAAAGAGATAAACACAGGTAGTACTGCTTTTATATACGAGGATATCAATGAGTTATCTGATGAAGATAAAAACTTAATGAAAGTAGCTGTTGAGGCTACTAAAACTGCATATGCACCTTATTCTGGTTTTAATGTAGGAGCAGCTCTTTTAATGGAAGATGGTTCTATTATTATAGGAAACAACCAAGAAAATGCGGCCTATCCCTCTGGCATGTGTGCTGAGCGTGTGGCTATCTGGAAAGCAGGATCTTCATTTCCAAACAAAAAAGTAAAAAAAATAGCCATTACAGCTGTTTCTTCTAATAAACAATTAGACAAACCTGTAGGGCCTTGTGGTGCTTGTAGACAAACACTGTTAGAATATGAAATAAATCAAAAAGAAGATGTAGAAGTTTTCTTTATGGGTGAAATTGGAAATGTTGTAAAAACAAGTTCCATTTCCTCATTATTACCTTTTTCATTTGATAGTTCTTACCTATAATTTTTAAAGTAACTAAAAAAATAGTTAGTTAAATTATAGTAGTTTGAACATCGTAAAAACAACACTAATTAAAAGCTGAATTCAATTAAAAATAGTTTATTTATTTTTAAATAACAATTACTGCATGATATCTTCAATTATTACAGGCACCGGGTCTTATATTCCAGAGATTAAAAAAGAAAATAAAAAGTTTCTAGAAAATCGTTTTTTAAATGCAGATGGTACAGAAATACCAAGTGAAAATGAGCTTATTATTGAAAAGTTTAAGGCCATCACTGGAATTGAAGAAAGAAGGTATGCGCCCTCCAAATACAATACTTCAGACTTAGGCTTCTTTGCAGCTCAAAAAGCAATTGAAGATGCGGCTATAAACCCGGAAGAGTTAGATTATATTATTTTGGCTCATAATTTTGGAGATGTTAAATCAACAGCCATTCAAAGTGATTTATTACCAAGTTTAGCAACAAGAGTAAAATATAGGTTAGGAATAGAAAATCCTAACTGTGTAGCGTATGATATATTATTTGGTTGTCCAGGTTGGATAGAAGGAGTTATTCAGGCGCAAGCATTTATAAAAGCAGGAATTGCCAGTAAAGTATTAGTTATTGGAGCAGAAACTTTGTCTAGGGTTGTAGATAAATACGACAGAGATTCTATGATTTACAGTGATGGAGCAGGAGCTTGTATTGTTGAAAAGAATGAGGGGCAAGACGCTGGTATTTTAAGTCATGCCACACAAACTTTTGCAAAAGAGGAGGCCTATCATTTATTTTTTGGAAATTCTTTTGATAAAAATGAAGATCCAGGTGTTCGGTACATAAAAATGCATGGAAGAAAAATCTATGAGTTTGCCTTAAATAATGTTCCTGCCGCAATGAAGTCTGCTTTAGACAAAACTGGAATTGCCATTAATGAAGTAAAAAAAATATTTATTCATCAGGCCAACGAAAAGATGGATGAAGCAATTATTAAACGTTTTTATAGACTCTACAAAACACCTGTTCCTGAAGGCGTGATGCCCATGAGTATTCACAAATTAGGCAACAGTTCTGTAGCTACAGTGCCTACATTACTAGATTTAGTATTAAAAGGAACTATAGAAAATCAATCAATAGAAAGAGGAGATGTTATCATTTTAGCCTCTGTTGGAGCTGGTATGAATATTAATGCAGTAGTTTATAGGTATTAAATTGTAAAATTTTATAAACACAAAGCTTTCATTTCTAAATTGAAGTACTATTTTTGCGCATGCAACAACACCAGGTACTTATTTTAGATTTTGGATCGCAATACACTCAATTAATTGCGAGGAGAGTAAGAGAGTTGAATATTTATTGTGAAATTCACCCTTACAACAAACAACCAGCAAACGCTAGTAGCTTTAAAGCAGTTATTTTATCTGGAAGCCCTTCTTCTGTTAGGTCTGAAGATGCCCCGCATCCAGATTTGTCAGAAATTAGAGGAAAAAAACCAATGTTAGCTGTTTGTTATGGAGCACAATATTTAGCTCATTTTTCTGGAGGAAAAGTAGCACCATCAAATACAAGAGAATACGGAAGAGCAAATTTATCTTTCATAAAAGACAACGAAACTTTTTTTTCAGATATTTCTGAAGGAAGTCAGGTTTGGATGAGTCATTCAGATACCATTAAAGAATTGCCAACAAATGCTGTGCATTTAGCTAGTACTTCAGATGTAGAAAACGCAGCTTTTAGAATAGAAGGAGAAGATACCTATGCAATTCAGTTTCATCCTGAAGTTTATCATTCTTCAGACGGAAAACAGTTGTTGGAAAACTTTCTTGTAAAAATTGCAGGTATAGCACAAACTTGGACTTCAGATTCTTTTGTAGAAACAACCGTTTCTAACATACAAAAAACTGTAGGAAATGATAAAGTAGTTTTAGGCCTGTCTGGAGGTGTAGATTCTTCTGTGGCAGCTGTTTTATTACACAAAGCAATTGGTAAAAACCTGTATTGTATTTTTGTGAATAACGGATTGTTACGCAAGAATGAGTTTGAAAGTGTACTCAATCAATACGAAGGCATGGGATTAAACGTTAAAGGTGTAGATGCATCGGCACGTTTTTTAAATGCTTTAAAAGGATTGTCTGATCCTGAGAAAAAAAGGAAAGCCATAGGAAATGCATTTATTGAAGTTTTTGATGATGAAGCTCATAAAATAGAAAATGTAAAATGGTTGGCACAAGGAACTATTTATCCAGATGTTATAGAATCAGTATCTGTAAATGGAGGCCCTTCAGCAACCATAAAAAGTCATCATAATGTAGGAGGTTTACCAGATTTTATGAAATTAAAAATTGTAGAACCTTTACGAATGATTTTTAAAGACGAGGTAAGAAGAGTAGGGGCTTCTATGGGAATAGATCCTGAGTTATTAGGAAGACATCCGTTTCCTGGGCCAGGTTTAGCGATTAGAATTTTAGGAGACATTACGCCAGAAAAAGTAGCTATTCTACAAGAGGTAGACGCTATTTTTATTAACGGATTAAAAGAGAGTGGTTTGTACAATAAAGTTTGGCAAGCTGGCGCTATATTACTGCCAGTAAATTCTGTAGGTGTTATGGGAGATGAAAGAACCTATGAAAAAGTAGTGGCATTAAGGGCTGTAGAAAGCACAGACGGTATGACAGCTGATTGGGTTAATTTACCTTATGAGTTTTTGCAAAAAACCTCTAACCAGATTATTAATAAAGTAAAAGGTGTTAATAGAGTAGTGTATGACATTAGTTCAAAACCACCTGCAACTATTGAATGGGAATAAATTTATGAGAGAATTTAAAATCATCATCATCTTGTTTTTTGTAATGATTGCAACTTCTTGTGGTCAACAAAAAAAATATATTTCTTATACCGTAAAAAAAGGTGAAACTATAAAGGTAATTGCTAAACGTCTTGGAGTTAAAACAAAAGATTTAATAAGGCTAAATCCAGACATAGGAAGAAAGCCCGCACCTGAAACAGTCATTATAATTCCAAATAAACAGTATCAACAAAAACCAATTAACACTACTTTAGTTGAAAAAAATGAGGCTACTGTTGTTCTTGATAAAGTATCTACAATAGATGAACCTATCAATGATTTTGTACTTCATAAAGTAGTAAAGGGAGATACTTTTTACAATTTAACGCGGGCATACAACGTTTCAGAAGATCAATTAAATAATTTAAACCCTTCTCTTCAGACTACAGGCTTACAATTGGAAATGTTGTTAAAAATAAAACTAATTGAAGATGAGGATGCGTTGTTACTGTATAGGGACACTATTCAAGAAAATACTGTTTTAAAATTAGCAATGATGCTTCCTTTTAGAGCCATAGAATACGATACAATAGATGCCAAAGATATTTTTAAAACAAATAAATTGGCAAATATTACAACAGATATTTATTTGGGAGCCTCAATAGCCATAGATTCTTTAAGAAAACTGGGAATAGATGTAGAACTTTCTGTTTTTGATACTGGAAGAAAAGACACAAAATTAGATTCAATTTTAGCTGTTACAGATTTTAGCAATATAGATGCAATCATTGGTCCATTATATTCTGAGGAGGTTCCTAAGGTTGCCAATAAAACAGGTGTGCCTGTTATTTTTCCAGTATATTCTAAAAACCAAGCTAGTTTTTCATCCTCAAAAATAATTAAAAGTTTTGCAGATAGAGAAGAACATCAACAAGCCTTAGTAGCCCATGTTCTAGCTAACTATTCTAATGAAAATATTTTAATTATTGGAGATAGTTCAGCAACTTCAATTCGCAATAGTGATGCAATAAAATCTTTACTATTACAGCATGATTCTATTACCGAAGCGCAAATTATTTATCCAGATCAAGGATATATTAGGAAAGATTATATTATTAATGCTTTAAAACCCGACATAGGAAACTGGGTGCTACTGGCTACTGATAACCGGGTCATTTCATCCGATGTTATTAATAGTTTAATTAGTTTGCCGGTTGAAGATCCTGAAGAAGATGAAGAAGACGAAGAAGATAATGAGGATAAAAAGGAAAGTGATGAGCCAGAAATGCAAATTTTACCTGAAGATACTGTGATTAAGGTTTTTGGAATTTTTAAATCTTCTCAATTTGATAAAATTGATAATATTAAACTAGCTAAGCTAGGATTTACATATACCAGCGATACTTTTATTGATGAAAATTCACCAGAAATTCAGTTGTTTCATAAGCAGTATTTAGAAAAGAATCATGCATATCCATCTTATTATGCAACAAAAGGATTTGATGTTTTCTTCGATATTGGAATGCGATTGGCATCTGGGAAAACACTAAAAGAGACTTTTAAAGAAGGAACTTCTTATAGATTAGAAAGTAAGTTTGAGTATACTAGAAGTTTATTTAAGACTTCTTCTAACAAGGGTATTTATATTGTAGAGTACAATCCAGACTTAACTTTAACAAGAGTAAAGTAAGATTCAATTAAAAATTTATAAAGCAAAAAAAACTCCTGATTTTTTCAGGAGTTTTTTTTGCTTTATAATAATTAAATTTTCTTCATCTGTTGTTTCATCATTTGCATTTGTTCTTTCAGCATGCCGTGTTTGTCAAGTTTCTTTGCTTCAGCCATTAGTGTAGTTGCCTCACGTTTTCTTCTTTTAGTCATAGCAATGCCCGCTAATTGTAATTTTGCCATTGCTAAATCATGATCCATAGCCAAACCTAATCTAACAGCTTTTCTTAAATACTTTTCAGCTTGCGTCATGTTTGTTTGTGAAAGCATAATTCCATGCAAGTAATTGTAGTATCCTTCTTGTTTTTGTGTGAGTGCAGTACTTGGGTTTTTTATATAAGTCAACCACTTTTGTGCAGCTGGGAAATTTTGTTTTCTTAATTGTAAAAATGACAGTAAAATAAATTCATTTTTGAAATACAATAAGATAAACATTCCTGTTAGGAATAAAATAGCGATTCCGTTGCCAATATTGCCTTGCCAAAATTCGAGAACCGACCAAACTATCGTTAAAAAGGCTAAAGCTAATTTTATATTTTTATGAAACATATGTTCTTTTTTTGTGAGTACTAAAGTACACTATTCTTTTATTTTTTGTAAAACTTTCTATGTTTAAACCATGCAAATGTTCCTAGTATACCTATGAAGCTTACAGAATAAAATACTGAATTAGGAGTAATTACTTGATCACCACTTGCATAGGAATGCAATCCAGATAAATAGAAATTTACTCCAAAGTAAGTCATCATTATAGCTCCATACGCCATAATAGACCAAAGATTAAATGTGTATCTGCTTCTTAAGCCAGGTATCAATCTCATATGCAATACAAATGCATAAACCATAATAGATACTAATGCCCATGTTTCTTTTGGATCCCATCCCCAATATCGTCCCCAGCTTTCATTAGCCCACATACCTCCTAAGAAATTACCAATGGTTAACATAATTAAACCAATAGTAATAGACATTTCATTAATGGTGGTAATTTCTTTAATATTTAGGTCCATTTTTTTCTTATTCTTCTCTGTGGTGAATACAGTTAAGAATAAGGCTACAATTCCTAAAATCATACCCAAAGAAAAAGGCCCATAACTAGCAACTATAATAGATACATGAACTAGTAACCACCAAGAATTCAATACTGGTTGAAGATTTGCAATTTCTGGATCTAACCAATTTTGATGGGCAAATGCTAAAATAACAGCAGTTAAGAATGTAGTAGCTGCAATAGTTAATGAAGATTTTCTTCCAAATGCCAAACCAAACAACATAGTCGCCCAAGCAACATAAATAATAGATTCATAGGCATTACTCCATGGTGCATTACCACTTATATACCATCGGCTTAGCAATCCTAAGATATGAAGACCAAAGACAAGTACTGTTATTCCTATCAGAACCTTTACAACCAAAGCGATCCATTTTTTATCATTAAAAATTTGTAGAATCACAAAAAATATTAAAAACACACTTACATATCCATAATATTTGGCAAGTTTCTTAAAAATTTGTAATTTATTATAGGTTATTTCTAGATCTATTTTTTCTTTGTTTGGATACACTTCTGCACCATATTTTTGTTGGAACTTTTTAATTCCAGCTAATAGCTTATCAGCCTCCGTATAATTATTAGTTCTTTTTGCATCCTGTAATAACCGTATGTAAACAGGTAAAGATTGTCTTACAAATAATGAATCTTTTCCAACATAGTTTGCTCTAGAGCCTTCTGGAAAAGAAACCCATTTATTATTTTCATCGTTTAATTTAGGATAAATTCTTAAAACACTTAGACTCAATGCTTGAGAGAATAGGTAGATTCTCCTATCAATTTTAATGACATCTTTTTCAAATTTGTTCTGAACATTCTTCTTTTGTGCTTCTAGAACGTAGTCACTGATTTTTGATTGAGTTCCTTCGTAAAAATCTGCTAGAGCTGCATGTGTTGCATTTTCATCAACACCTATAATTTCACGAATTTCTGTGTTCCCTTTTTCTAAATAAATAAAGGGAACGTTAAACCAAAGTTTTGAGTTTTCTATAATTGAAAGAAAAACCTGACTAGGTTCCATCCCATTAAAATCTTCATCATGAAAAACCTTTCTTACCAATTCAGAGGCAAAGGTGTGCGCTGGTTTCATTCTACCGCCAACATCTTGTATAATGAGCGTGTTAAATTCATCAGCATGTTTCAAATCAACTAAGTTAGCTTTCAATACAGAATCAATTTGTTGATCAGAGATTTTAGATAGATGACTTTCTTGAGCTTGAGTAATTCCAGTAACACTAATAAAAAGCCCAATAAAAAGAGTTAGAGCAGCTTTTTTACTTTTAATTTTTTTCAATGTTTTCTTCAAGGAGTCGAAACGAGTTCCTGGAGCAAATAGAATAGAAATCATTCCAAAATATAATAGAGAATACCCAATATAGGTAATTAACGTTCCCCAAAAATCATGGTTAACAGAAAGATGTGTCTGTTCCACTTCACCAGAGAGATCATAACTAGCTTGAAAAAATTTATAGCCTTTATGATCTAATATATGATTCATGTAGATTTTATAATCAAATGTTTCATCGGTATCTATTAAAGTAATTTCACTAGCAAAAGCGGCAGCACTCTCAGAACCAGGATATTTTTCTAATTGAAAATCATTTAGTTTAACTTCAAAAGGTGTTTCTAGTAATTGAGGGCCATAATCTATTCTAAAATTTAAGCCATTTAAAGAAAATTGAGTAGGTCTTTGTGGCGCATATTTTCCACCATATATTTCAATTTGTGATGTTTCTTCATCTACTGTTATGTCTAATACCAACGCATCTAATTTGGTGTCATCTTTTTTAGCACCTCTAATAGTTTTTAATTCGCCTTTTTTAACAGGTTCTGGAATTACAAATGGTAATTCACCAACTTTATACAAAGATCGTAGTTGAAATTCTTGAACACTATCTTTAGTAACTGTTCCTTCAGCTCTATCAGCCATTCGCATCCAACTTCCATCGTTTTGTGTTTGTATTTTTAAGATTCCATCTTCTCTAAAAAGATTGATTGTGCCAGAATTATTAGGAGCTTCAAAGCCAACCAATACACCATGGATATTTTGTAAATCTCCTTTTTTGATATAATGCTCATGTCTTGAGCCACTGCTAGATTCTACAATAAATAAAAACTCTTCTCCAGTTTCATTTTCAAAAAAATCTTCTTCAGCCCAAGGAATATATTCCGCCAATTTTACAGAGAACTCTTGCTCTCTAAAATCATCGTCTAAACTCCAAGTATTAGTTCCTTTTGCAGAGAATAAGGTAGATTTATGAAATGTTTTTTGCTCCTCGTTATTGTCTATCACTAAGTTTACATAAGTAGTTTCAGATAGAAATTTATGAGTAGTCTCACCTTCATTAATAAGCATTAATCCTTCATAGCCCACATACCTTGTTACACCTGCTCCAATTAAAATTAAAAGGAATGAAACATGAAATAATAATACAGGCCATTTTTCTTTTCTTAGTAATCGATAACGGAATATGTTTCCAAAAAAATTGACGATAAAAAACGCCATAATAGCTTCAAACCACCAAGCGTTGTAAACCAGTGCTTTTGCAGTTTGTGTACCATAATCATTTTCAATAAAAGTAGCAACTCCCATAGCTATTGAAAAGGCTATAAAAAGAATTGCTGTTAAGCGTGTAGAATATAAAATGTCAAAAAATTTCTTCATCCGAAAGGGCTTTAAAAACTACCACAAATTTACGGATTAAACATTTAAATAGTGTCTGATTTTTTTCTTTTTAATGCTAAAAAAACCCTTATTAATTTGCGATTAATAAGGGCGTAATTTTATTTTGTTTTTGTTGGAATTGGTGGAGGACCTTCTGGAATAATAGCTTTGTAAACTTCATCTCCTTTTCGTTCTTTATATTCAGCTTTTACTTTGTCTACAAGTGCTGGATTTTCAAATAAATCTAACATGGTCATAGACATTGCTTTAGATGAATACAGCATTCCTTTATGTCCAATACTCATACCACCACAAGCTACAACTGCCCATGAATGCCAAGGAGTATCTTTTGGTGCAGTAGTTACACCAAGGTTTATGTTAGCTACATTCCAACTTACATCTCCTACGTCTGTAGAACCGCCTCCTGGGTTTTCTCTAGTATCTAGAAGTGGATTAATTGCACTATCCATTCCTACTTGCTCTTTTTTTGTTATTTCTTGTATTTTCTTTCCAAAAGCTATTTCATCATCTGTATATTCTATAGGACCCAAAAGTTCTAAGTTTTTTTGCATAATCTCACCACCTTCTCTATTTACCAATACCTCATAAATTCCAGAAATTAAAGAAATTTTATAATCTACGTTCGCAAGAATTGCAGCTCCTTTGGCCATTTCTTGAACACGTTCATAAACAGGCATCATTCCTGAACGTTTGGTGTCTCTTACGCGAACCCATATTCTAGAGTAATCTGGCACTACATTTACAACCTGCCCACCGTCTTGTATGTGATAATGCATTCTAACAGAGGGTCTTACATGCTCTCTATAATAATTAATACCAGAGGCATACAGCTCTAGAGCATCAGAAGCACTTCGTCCATTCCATGGATCTGCAGATGCATGAGCAGCTTGCCCAAAAAATTCAACTTTAAAATCTACAAGAGCAAGAGAACTTTGAACATCTGCTTTTGTTTCTGCAGATGGATGCCAACTAATATTCACATCAACATCATCCCAAAGACCTGCATTGACCATCCAAATTTTTCCAAAGAACTTTTCTTCTGAAGGAGTTCCAAGAAACTTTACGGTTCCTTTAATCTTTCCAGCCTGAATTAGTTCTTTAATTGCAATAGCAGCACCTAAGCTTCCTGCTCCAAATAAATTATGACCACAACCATGACCAGCTGCTCCTTCTTTAAGTGGTGATTTTGTGGGTGTTGCTTTTTGAGAAATTCCTGGTAAAGCATCAAATTCTCCTAAGACACTAATTACCGGAGAACCAGAACCATACGTGGCAACAAAAGCAGTAGGCATTCCAGCGACACCTCTTTCTACATTAAAACCTTGTTTTTCTGCGTAACTAGCTAAAATTTCAGCAGACTTGGTCTCTTCAAAAGCTGTTTCGGCCAATCCCCAAATTTCATCACTTATTTTAATAAGTTCATTTTTGTGTTTTTCTACAGATGTAAGCAATGCCTTTTTATTTTTTGACATTCCTTTTTGAGCATAAGATGTAATCGACACAAAAAGTATCAATACAAATAGTATGATTTTTTTCATTTTTAAAAGAATTGAAAGTTAAGATGTTTAAGATACTATTATTATTCTACAGAATCAATTAAAATAGTAATCATGTCTATAGCAGCTTGTGCGATTTTAGTTCCAGGACCAAAAACACCAACGGCACCACAATCAAAAAGAAATTGATAGTCTTGTGCAGGAATTACACCTCCAACAATCACCATAATATCTTGTCTCTCATATTTTTTTAATTCAGAAATAACTTGTGGAACTAGCGTTTTATGACCTGCAGCAAGTGATGAAATTCCTAAGATGTGTACATCATTTTCTATAGCTTGTTTAACGGCTTCTTTTGGGGTTTGAAACAATGGGCCAATATCTACATCAAATCCTAAATCTGCATAACCAGTAGCAACTACTTTTGCACCTCTATCATGACCATCTTGCCCTAACTTGGCAATCATAATACGTGGTCGTCTTCCCTCAAGTTCTGCAAACTTATCTGTAAGTTCAGCCGCTTCCTTAAATAACTTATTATCTTTTATTTCTTTACTATACACACCAGATATTGTTTTATGTACTGCTTTATGTCTTCCAAATGCAACTTCTAAAGCATCAGAAATTTCACCTAAGGTAGCTCTTTCTCTAGCTGCTTTTATTGCTAAATCTAATAAATTTTCCCTTTTAAGAGTGTCTAAACTATTAGAATTTAAACTCAATTTAGCAGTTTTAGTAATCTCTTCAAGTGTTTCTTGTACTTTTTTTGAGTTTCTACGTGCTTTTAATTGAGTTAATCGTTCTATTTGAGATTTCCGAACAGCTTCGTTGTCTACATCTAGTATTTGCAATGGATCTTCTTCTTTTAATTGATATTTATTGACTCCAACAATAATATCTTGTCCGCTATCTATTTTTGCCTGTTTTTTTGCAGCAGCTTCTTCAATTCTCATTTTAGGAATTCCTTTTTCGATAGCCTTTGTCATTCCTCCTAATTCTTCTACTTCTTGCATGAGCTCCCATGCTTTATTAGCGATGTCTTCTGTTCGTTGCTCTACCTGATAACTTCCTGCCCAAGGGTCTACTGTTTTGGTAATTTGAGTTTCTTCTTGTAAATATATTTGAGTATTTCTAGCTATTCGTGCAGAAAAGTCTGTTGGTAATGCAATGGCTTCATCAAGTGCATTTGTATGTAGGCTTTGTGTTCCTCCAAATGCAGCAGCCATTGCCTCAATGGTTGTTCTTGCAACATTATTAAAAGGATCTTGTTCTGTTAAACTCCAACCACTTGTTTGAGAATGTGTCCTCAATGCTAGTGATTTTGGATTTTTAGGATTAAATTGTTTCACAAGTTTTGCCCATAACATTCTGGCAGCTCTCATTTTTGCTATTTCTGTAAAATGATCCATTCCTATAGCCCAGAAAAAAGACAATCTTGGTGCAAACGAGTCTATATCCATGCCGGTTTCTAAGCCTTTTTTTATATACTCTAAGCCGTTAGCTAACGTGTAGGCTAATTCAATTTCTGAGGTAGCGCCAGCCTCTTGCATATGATAACCCGAGATAGAAATAGAATTAAATTTTGACATATTTTTACTTGTGTACTCAAAAATATCGGCAATTATTTTCATTGATGGAGAAGGAGGGTAGATGTAGGTATTTCTAACCATAAACTCCTTTAAAATATCATTTTGAATAGTTCCAGAGAGTTCTTTTTTATCGACTCCTTGTTCTTCAGCTGCTACGATATAAAAAGCTAATATTGGCAGTACAGCTCCATTCATAGTCATGGATACAGACATTTTATCTAACGGAATACCATCAAACAGAATTTTCATATCTTCAATAGAGTCAATTGCTACACCAGCTTTACCAACATCGCCTTCTACTCGTTCATGATCTGAATCATACCCTCTATGGGTAGCAAGATCAAAAGCAACAGACAAGCCTTTTTGACCAGCATTTAAATTTCTTCGGTAGAATGCATTACTATCCTCAGCAGTAGAAAAACCTGCATATTGTCTGATAGTCCATGGTCTTCTTACATACATGGTGGAATAAGGCCCTCTTAAATTGGGAGCTATTCCTGCTACAAACCCTTCATGATTGAAGGTTTTAGGTGCAGTTCTTTCAGGAAAAGATAGCGATAAATTTTGAAGCTCTTTTCTAGTCATTATCTAGTTTTTTTACTGTGTAGATTTTTATGTATAATCTCTATTTGAATACCCATCATCATTCCATTTTTAATCTATTTTGTTCATGTTGCTCAGATAGTCTTCTTTGTAGTATTGGTACAATTAATGTTTTAGAGTTTTTTTTCTTTAAAAACGGATAAATTTGAAGTTCATTCTTCATGCGATCATTCTGGCTAGGTAATTTATTGGTTCCTAATAATATCAATTCATTTTGATCAAATAATTCTTGTTGTTTCCCAGCATTTTCACTTATTTTATTTTGAATTGTTCCCTTTTTTAGTTGTTTTAAAAAACCTCCATTTTTTTCTATTTGCTTAAATAGTTGCAGCGCTTTTTCAGCAAATTGTTTTTCAGTATTTTCAATATAATAAGCTCCATTTGCAAATTTATGTGCTTCTGAAAGATAGGCTTCTTCTTTTAAAATTAACAATTGATTTCTAGCAATTCGCTCTCCGAATTCATTTGATTTATGATAAATTGAGTCATAAGAAATATTAGAAATTGTATCAGAGCCACCAAGTATTGCGCTCATACATTCACTTGTGGTTCTTAACATATTTACGTTATAATCAAAGATTGTTTTGTTTCGCAAGCTTGGTTTTGTGAAAATATGTATAGTTGTATGTTGAATTCCTCGTTCTTTAAGTAGTACTTCTACTAGTATACGGAAAGCTCTTAATTTTGCGATTTCAAAGAAATAATTACTTCCAATTGAAAATATATAATGGATTTTAAGGGCAATAGATTCTCCAAATAATTCAATATATTCATTAGTATGTGCTAGTGCATACGCTAACTCTTGAATAATTGTTGCACCAGCGTTTTGATATAATGACGCATCTACACAAATAGAATTAGTAACGGTATGAATAAATTTAGCTTTTTCTGATATATCTGCATTTAAATTTGAAAACCAATTTCCAGTTTTTGCTAAATTACCTATAATATCTATTTGAAAATAGATGTAATTACCCTTACAATACTTTTCTATTTCAGAAATAAATGCAGCATCAAGGAATTCAAAATTTAAATATATGTGTGTTTGTTTGGTATCTATTTTATCGAATAAAACAATATAATCAAACGTGTTTTTTGCTATGAACTGAATTGCAGTTACTCCTCTTTCTAGGCTGTCTACTGCTATTTTATTTGCAATAATAACGTCGTCTACAAAAATAGATTGACAAATTTTATATCCATCTTTTGGCAAACAGACATTGTTGTTATGTCTATCTTCTGAAGTATAAAAAGGTTTTACATGAATGCCTTCATTTGATTTCCATATTAAAGAATCATTATAATCTGCACCTTTTAGGTCTACTTGAATTTTTTGTTTCCAAGCAGCTGGAGATACAGTGCTAAATTCATTAAATAAAAAATCGTCCATTTATTTTTTTAAAGTATCAAATTCTATGATATATATATCTTCGTTTTCTTTTTTCATCAAATACTTTTCTCTTGCAAATTTTTCAAGTTGAAGAGAGTCTTGCAATTCAGTAATAATTTTTTTGTCTTGCTTAATTTCCTTTTTATAAAAGTTAATGGTATTGTTGAGCTCCTTTATTTCTTTTTTGAATTCTTTATTTAGTTGAACATTAGCATCAAAGAAAAACATCCACACTAAAAAAGCAGCCAATATAATTATGTACTTATTAGTTAAAAATTTAATGATCTTATTTTTTCGTATTTTTTCTGCAACCATGTTATAGACGTTCACTTATTACTGTTCTAACAATATCAATAGCAACGGTATTGTAACGATCGTTTGGGATGATGATGTCTGCAAAATTTTTAGTGGGTTCTATAAATTGCTGATGCATAGGCTTTAGCGTGTCTTTGTAACGATCTAACACTTCATCAATATTACGCCCTCTTTCTTTAATATCCCGTCTTACACGTCTTATTAATCTCTCATCCGCATCTGCATGAACAAATATTTTAATATCAAATAAATCTAATAGTTTTTTACTATTAAAAATGAGGATTCCTTCAATAATTACAACTTTTTTAGGATGAGTTTTAATAGTGTCTTTAGTTCTATTGTGTGTTTTAAAAGAATAAATAGGCTGTTGAATTATCTTACCATATTTTAGATCTGATATATGTGTTTCTAATAAATCAAAATCTATAGCTCTTGGATGATCAAAGTTAATTTTTATTCTCTCTTCATAAGAAAGATTATCTGTTGCTTTATAATAAGAATCTTGAGATATCACACAAACTTCATCTTCAGGTAATTCATTAATAATCTGATTTACAACAGTCGTTTTTCCACTTCCTGTTCCTCCAGCAATTCCAATTACAAGCATGAGTTTATTTTAAGATGTTATTAAACAAATTTAACAAAATATAGTTGATTAAGTAGAAAAAACAATTCTTTCAACTAAAGGTTTGTTTTAAGTTGGTTCTTTAACACATAAAAGAAAAAGTTTCCTTAAGAAAGGTTGTTTTCTGGGAAGATCTTCTATTTTAATTCGTCTGGATGAGAGGATTGTTTTCAATGATCCTCCACGGATATGTTGCAAATTAAAATAGGCTTTAATTTTAAACTAAAACAAAAATATTCCTTAAGAAAGTAAATTTCCCTCTTTAGTTTGTCGGGATGAGAGGATTCGAACCTCCGATCTCTGGTCCCCCAGACCAGCACTTTAACCGGACTAAGCTACATCCCGTGGTTTTTTACAAATATAAAAGTAAATACTAATTTTCTAGAAGTTTCAATAAAAAAAGTAACCTTAGATTTCAATTATTTTAATACCAAAATAAACAAATAAGTAGATTTTTTTATGCGAGTGCTTCTTTGTAAATCTTTAAACAACGCTCTCTAGCAAATTTGTGCTCTACCATAGGAGTAGGATAGGTTAGTTCTTGGAAATCTGGAACCCATTTTTGTATGTACTTC
>Ga0114995_10000754_pt1 | contig 22733 bp, 15 predicted proteins | sample ArcticOcean_MG_C_11_FD_87038 | JGI IMG/M metagenome (GOLD analysis project Ga0114995, IMG submission 87038) | Marine microbial communities from western Arctic Ocean - ArcticOcean_MG_CB2_154 | ecosystem: Environmental > Aquatic > Marine > Oceanic | place: Arctic Ocean: Canada Basin | collected... | reverse complement strand
TCAAGAGATACAAGAAGTTCTTCTTTCCCAAGAAACGATAGAGACGATAGAAGACCATCTACTTCAAGAGATACAAGAGGTTCTTCTTTCCCAAGAAACGATAGAGACGACAGAAGACCATCTACTTCAAGAGATACAAGAGGTTCTTTTCAAAGAGACGATAGAAGGCCCTCTTTTAGAAATAAAATTTCTAAAAGAACGGTTGAAGAAACTAAACCAGGGATGCGAATAAATCAGTTTATAGCACATTCGGGAATAAGTTCTAGAAGAGAAGCTGATAAATTAATTGTTGCCGGTTTAGTTTCTGTAAACGGAAAAGTAATCACAGAAATGGGGTTTAGAGTTTTGCCTACAGACGTTGTTAAATTTAATAACGAAAGTATTTCTTCAGAAAAATTACAATATCTATTGTTAAATAAGCCTAAAGGATACTTAGTTTCTGACGATCCAGGGAAGAAAAAAACAGTAGAAGAATTAATTGGTAAAGCCTGTAAAGAAAGAGTTTATCCTGTTGGAAGACTAGACCGTCAATCGTCTGGTTTGTTGCTTTATACCAATGATGGAGCAATGTCAAAAAAATTAACTAATCCAAAACAAAGGTTTAAAAAAATATACCATATTTCTTTAGATAAAAACCTTAAGCATGGCGACATGAAAAAAATGGTCGATACAGCTGGAGCAGTTCATTTTTTAGATATTCAAACAATGGCATACGTTCAGAATGCTTCTAAAAAAGAAGTCGGAATAGAAATCAATGGAGGAAAAAATAAATCTATTGTTGATATGTTCGAAAAAATGGATTACAAAGTTACTAAGCTCGATAGAGTTTATTATGGTGGTCTTACTAAAAAAGATATTACTAGAGGTAGATTCCGTTTTTTAACAGAACAAGAGATTGCTCTTTTAAAAATGATTTAAAATTTATATAATAGCCATACAATAATCACGTTTATTTGCTATGCGGTATTTTTTCAAGTTAATTATCATCCTTACTTTAATCACCACCTTAATAGCTGGAGCAAGTACCGCTGTCGTATACTATTATCAGGATGATATCGAACAAATAGTAATTGCTGAACTTAATAAAATCCTTATTCAACCATTAGAAATTGAGGATATAGAAATTTCTGCAATTAACAGTTTCCCTTACACAAGCATAGAGTTTAATAATATTAAGGCAATTGATTGCTTTGGAGAAGATACACTCTTTAAAGCAGAGAAAATGTCTTTAAAGTTTAACGCTATCGACTTATATAACCAGAAATATAACATACAAGAAATTGCACTCCTTAATGGTTACTCTTCTATCTATTATTCTAATGGAAAACCTAATTACGAAATATGGAATGTAAAAGAAGATACATCAACTAGCGAATCAAATATAAATGTCAACCTTAACAACATCTTACTCGATAACTTCGAAATAAAGTTTATTAGCGAGAGTGAAGAAATTAGAACAATAATTCTGAATAAAAGCACTCAACTCCAAATAGAGCTAGAACAAGGAATTACCAATATTTCATTGCAAGCACAAATAACGAATAAGGAGTTAATTGTAAATGATTTAAACCTTATAGCAGGAAAAGACCTAAAGCTTAATAGCAACATACAAATTGATAGTATTGGTCAAGTAATTACATTGCTATTCGAATCAGACGAATTAGTATTTAACAGTAACATAAAAAATAATATAGACGGAATTAAGCTGACCTTAGACTCCGAAAAAGTAGATTTCGAAAAGGTAGAGAAAATTATTCCTAAACAGTTTGCTTCTTATTTAAGTGACTACAAACTAAAGGGTTTAGCAGATATAAAATTAGAATACAATCAGAAAGGCAATCAAAAACACATATTAGATGTCGACTTTGTAGCAACTAATTTTTATGCTCAGAGCCAAGGTTTTGAATTAGAGAATGCTAGTTTTAGCGGGAACTTTTACAGCAATAAAGGCCAAGATAAAGTAGAAGTATTAGACTTAAAAGGCTTCGTAAATAAAGATAAAATTGATGGCGAAATAGAGCTAACAGACTTTAACGACCCTAAAGTAAAATTGACATTAAAAACCGAAATAAATCTTTCACAACTGTCCAAGTATCAGGTCGAAACACCATTACATCTACTCCAGGGAAATGCAATTATAGACCTAAAGTATGATGGTAAAATAGGATTGAAAAATAGCTATGAATACGACATAGCAATGGCTCAAAAAGAAGCAAATATTGTTTTGAAAAATATTGTTTTGCAGCAAAAAGCAAAATCATTAAAACTATACGATGGTTTTGCAAAATTGAGTCTTACTAACGAACAGTTAAACGCAGATAGCGTTTCTTTTTCGATGGCTGAAAAAAGCTATATGAGTTTCAATGGAGCATTCGACAATGTCTTTAAATACTTATTTTTGAAAAATGCTCCCCTAAGAATTGGCGGTGATTTAAGATCGGACTGGATTTTAGTTGACGAATTATACAGTCAAAATCCATCTACAACAGACACCCCAAAAGAAAGTCAAAAATTAATCTTTCCTGAAAACGTTATTGCATCTATAAATGTGAATCTAACGGACTTGTCTTATGACAAGTTTCACATGAGAAACTTTAGTTCTAAGCTAACATATGACGACAAGCTCCTAAAAGTTAAAAACATAATTTTAGAAACTATGTCTGGTACTATAAGCGGAAACCTTTCTGTTGAGCAATTAGAAAACGAAAACATTAGACTAATTAGCTCCTCTAAAATGGATAAAATTAATGTTAGGCAGTTGTTTTATGAGTTCCATAACTTTGGTCAACAAACCATGCGACACAAACATTTGAGAGGAATAATAAACTCTGAAATATATTTTAGAAACGAATGGGATTCTTATTTTAAAGACATAGAAAATAGAATGTACTCTTTCATTGATCTAAAGATAGAAGACGGGCAGTTACTCGACTTCGAACCCCTGTCTATGATGTCGGACTATATAGCCCTAGACGAACTTAAAAGAATTAAATTCTCTACTCTAGAAAATCAAATTGAAATTAAAGAAGGAAAAATTGAAATTCCTTTTATGGAAATATATTCATCGGCTGCTGATATTGCTATTTCAGGAACCCACAGCTTTGATAATATAATGGATTATGATTTAAAAATATTGCTTAACGAGATTTTATCCAACAAACTACGAAGAAAAAATAAAAAGAAAAAAACCAACGAATTTGGTATTGTAGAAGATGATGGAGTAAAAGGATTAACTCTTTTCTTAAAAATGGAAGGCTCAGTAGACGATCCTAAAGTAACACCTGGCACAATTAAGCTAGGGGAATCATTAAAAAAAGGCTTCAAAAAGGAAAAGAAAGAATTTAAAAACATTCTTAAAAACGAATTTAACAAGGATAAAAATAAAGATCAAGAAATCGAGAATACAGACTATAATAACTTAATAGAGTGGGAAGACTAAATCTAACATATCAGAAGAAAACTTGGAAAACATTTTTATTCTTGTTTGCCATTTTAATTGGTGTTCTATCTCTAATGTATACCAATCAATTAGTTAGTAATTTAGATAAGGAAGAAAGAAAGAAAATAGAGTTGTGGGCAGAAGCAACCTATCAATTAGTAAACTCTGGCATAGGCCCTACAAACAACATTCTTGCAAGTAGAATAATTCAAGAAAACACCAGCATACCAACTATATTAACCAATGAAGTTGGAGAGATAATTGGAGAAAGAAACCTTCCTAAAAGAAAAAATCAAGCAGCTTTTCTTAAAAGGCAACTGCAGTTGATGAAAGACCAACACGAGCCCATCAAGATAGAGGCTAAAATGAATAATAAAATTATTCTTACTCAATACCTCTACTATAAAGATTCTTATATTTTGAGTCAGCTCCGGTTTTACCCATTTATTCAGTTAGCTTCTATCGTCCTTTTTATTATAGTCGCTTACCTAATGTTTAACAGATCCAGAAATTCGGAACAAAACTTGGTATGGGCAGGAATGGCTAAAGAAACCGCTCATCAAATAGGGACACCTCTTTCGTCCTTAATGGCATGCGTAGAGTTATTAAAAAGCAGCAATGACTCAGGCATTGCAGAAATTATTGATAAAGACGTAGAAAGGCTTAATACCATTACCGAAAGGTTTTCTAAAATTGGCTCACGACCAAGCTTAAAAAAACATAATATTTTTGACCTGCTTCAAAAAAATGTAGATTACCTGCAAAACAGATTATCGGAAAAAGTACAAATTAAACTAAACAACAATTGTAACGACGCAACTATTCCTTTAAACGAAACATTAATGGAGTGGGTAATAGAGAATATTTGTAAAAATGCGGTAGATGCAATGCAAGGCGAAGGAACAATTACTATAAATGTTTTTAGCGACAAAGAATTTGTTAAAATAGAAATAAGTGATACCGGAATGGGTATGACTAAAAATGAATTTAAACAAATTTTTGAACCAGGGTTTACTACTAAAAAAAGAGGATGGGGACTAGGGCTATCTTTAAGTAAACGAATTGTAGAAATTTACCACAAAGGTAAAATCTACGTTAGGTCTTCTGAGAAAAACGTAGGAACTACCTTTTGTATTTCCTTACACAAAAACTAGATTTTACAGCTTCCTTTTCCTCGCTTAAAAAGATACTTCTGATGATCTTCTTCTGCTTTGTAAAACTGAGATACAGGAACAATCTCTGTAACAATAGGATCTTTAAACTGACCCTTACTTTCTAAATCTTTTATACTTTGAGTTGCAATATCTTTCTGCTCTTGATTGTGATAAAAAATAGCAGATCTATATTGTGAGCCCGAATCAGGACCTTGTTGGTTTAGAGTGGTAGGATTATGGTTTGCCCAAAACAATTCTAGCAATTTCTCATAGCTTACTCTTTTAGAATCAAAAGAAACTTTTACCGCTTCGGCATGGCCTGTTTTATCAGAACAAACATCTTGGTAAGTAGGGTTTTCGGTCTGACCACCGATGTATCCTACCTCCGTTGAGTAAACCCCATCAACGGTTCGAAACAACTCTTCTACACTCCAGAAGCAGCCAGCACCAAAAATTGCAGTCTGTAAAGATGTATCGGCAATAAACCGAACGCTAATACTATTCACACAATGGCGGGTATTTTCTGCAGTAAAATTCTCTCCTTTAAAAACATGACCAAGGTGGCCGTCGCATTTAGCACAAGTAATCTCAGTTCTTTCGTAACCTAAATGAAAATCAGAATAAGTGGTAATCGATCCGTCTTTTACTTTGTCAAAAGCAGGCCATCCGCAGCCAGCATCAAATTTTGAAGAAGAATCGTAAAGATGATTGCCACAAGCCTTACAAACAAATATTCCAGCTTCGTAAAAATCATCGTATTCTCCAGTAAAAGGAGCTTCCGTTCCTTTATCAACAATTACCCTCCTTTCTTCGGAAGTTAGATTTTTAAAAAATTCTTCATTCATAGTTTTATTGTTTTGACAAGAAGTAAAGATAGGAGTTAAAAAGCAAAAATAAACAGCAAATAACAAGATTTTACTAGTAGATTTTGTAAGATTAATAACTAAATTTGAACTGTGGCTGGTATCTATATTCATATTCCTTTTTGTAAGCAGCAATGTAATTATTGCGATTTTCATTTTTCGACTTCACTAAAAAACAAGAACGGACTTTTACAGGCATTATTGCAAGAGATCGAAATCAGAAAGAATTTCACTAAAGGTGCAAAGATAAAAACAATTTATTTTGGGGGTGGTACTCCTTCCCTACTTTCTGGTCAAGAATTAAACCAAATTTTTGACCAGCTCAATAATCACTTCACAATAGAACCCGATGCAGAAATAACTCTAGAAGCTAACCCTGACGACTTAAATATTCAAAAAATAAAGGAGTTAAAAAACACTCCTATTAACCGATTTAGCATAGGTATTCAATCCTTTTTTGACCAAGATTTGCAATTTATGAATCGGGCCCATAATAGCCAAGAAGCACAGCGAAGCATTAAAGGAATTCAAGATGCTGGATGGAACAATATTACTATTGACCTCATTTACGGAACCCCTACTTTGAGCAATGAAATGTGGCAAGAAAATTTACAGAAATTTAAGCAATGGAATATCCCGCATTTGTCGGCATACGGACTAACAGTAGAAGAAAAAACACCTCTTTTTCATGCCATAAAAAAAGGTACAACAGCAAATGTTGATCAAGAAAAAGCAAAGCAACAATTTGAAATGCTAATGCAATTTGCTAAGCAAGAAGAACTAGAGCATTATGAAATCTCCAACTTTGCTAAAAAGGGGTTTATGGCAAAGCACAATAGTAGCTATTGGAAAGGCGACTCTTATTTAGGATTAGGCCCTTCAGCACATTCGTTTGACCACAATAAAAGACAATGGAATGTGGCAAACAATAGTCGATATATTAAAGCTATAAACCAAGGAGTCCCTTCTATAGAGGAAGAGATTCTTTCAGAAAAAGAACAATTTAACGAATACATAATGGTGTCTTTGCGCACCATTTGGGGCGCTAACTTAGATCTTATTGAATTGCGTTTTTCTGCTTTTTTAGTCGATTATTTTAACTTTTCTGTAACAAAATGGACGAAAAGCGGAGAAATTGAGCAAAACGGGAATGTTTTTAAATTAACTCAAAAAGGCAAGATTTTGGCAGACAGAATTACTTCCGACTTATTTTATGTAGATTAGATTATGATTGCAAACATCGAACACCAAAACAGAACATTTAAAGTAGACCTATCAAAACCAATTGATATTTCTATTGAAATTCAATCGGGACCTAAAAACCTAACAGCTTGGTATGTAGATGCCCCAAAGATAGAAGCCGTTAAAACAGACGACTGGGTCGGAGAAGTAAAGCAAGGAGGTGCCGTTAATTTTTTCAATATCTTTTTTAATCCTCACGGCCATGGTACTCATACCGAATGTGTTGGCCACATATCTAAAGAGCAAGAGTCGGTTAACGATGCTATGAGTTCGTATTTTTTCGAGAGTCAACTGATAAGCATAGAACCTCAATCAGCAGGCCAAGATAAAGTGATAACTCTAGAACAAATAAAAGGGAAGCTGGAACCAAATTGCCAAGCACTTATAGTGCGAACATTGCCAAATCTGGAAAGCAAAAAGGCCATGCAATATTCGGACACCAACCCAGCATATATAGAAAAGGAAGTTGCATTATATTTAAGAGAAAATGGCATTAAACACTTGCTTATTGATCTTCCTTCTGTAGATAAAGAAATAGATGGAGGTGTTTTAGCAGCACACCATGCTTTTTGGAACTACCCAGAGAACACACGAACAGACTGCACCATTACAGAGCTGATTTTTGTCGCTCAAAAAGTAAAAGACGGAAACTATTTACTCCATTTAACTTTCGCACCTTTTAAAAACGATGCTAGCCCCAGCAGACCCCTACTCTATTCTATATTATGATAGACGTACTTCGAGAACATTGTTTGGCAAAAAAAGAGGTGAGCGAATCATTTCCATTCGACGAAAACACATTGGTTTTTAAGGTCTATGATAAAATGTTTGCTTTAATTTCTTTGGAGAGAGAGCCTTTGCAAATGAATCTTAAATGCGAACCCGAAAAAGCAATAGAGCTTAGAGAAGAATACTACCAAGTAATACCTGGATACCATAGCAACAAAAAACATTGGAATACTATTGTTCTAGAAAATATATCTATCGAATTTGTGAAAAAATGGATCGACCATTCTTATGATTTAGTATGGCAAAAGTTACCTAAAAAATTAAAGCAATAATTACTTTGTTTTTTCTTGCATTATTAACCATGCTTTTTTCATTTCCTTCATCTCTTTTTGAAGGTCTTCTATGATTTGCTGTTGATTGTCGTTAGTTTTTTGTTGGCTTTCTAAAGATTTTTGTTGACTTTCTATCGTTTGCTGTTGTTCTTTTATGGCGTTTATAGCAATTCCGATAAAGTCGTTGTAGCGAACCTCGAAATACCCACTATCAGTTTTAGTCAAAAAACCCTGATCGTGATAACCTACATTTCGTAAGGCTACTTCTAATTCTTGAGCGATAAAGCCAATTTCTCTTTTTCTCTCAAATGCTCCTTTTCGCAAATAATTGACCGGTCGTAACTCTTTAATTAAATTTAAACCATAAGCTAAAGACTGTATGCAATCTTTCCAATGCAAATCGGAAGAAATACTCCAATCTACTTGTATTGAAGACTGACCAATGGTAGTATTTCCCAATCTAATTTGATTGCTATTTGCTGCAACAGAAACTTGAGCATCATGGCCTATACCAATGTTGTTAGATGACGTTGTAATGTCCTCAAGTGCTCGATAGCCAACCGCAACATTATCCGATCCTGTAGTGCTATAATTTAATGCGCTAAGTCCTAATGCAACATTATCCGATCCTGTAGTGCTATTACCTAATGCATCCGATCCAACTGCCACATTATCATGACCGCTTGTGTTACTTATAATTGCTCGTGTTCCTACAGCAGTGTTATAATAACCAGAGGTATTATCTCTTAAACACGAAGCTCCCACAGCAACGTTATCTCCTCCAGAATCGTTAGAGCTAAGAGCATTATACCCTATGGCAACGTTGTAATCGGAATAATAGTTAGCTTTAAGAGCGCCATAACCAACCGCAACATTATAATTTCCAGTGATATTGTCTTCCATAGACTCATTGCCATGAGCTATATTATTATGGCCTGTTGTATTATAATATAAAGATTGATAGCCTAGTGCTATATTATCGTTTCCTTCAGTGTTAGAAAAAAGAGAAAAAGAACCGATACCAATGTTTTGAGCTCCGAAGTCATTATTGAACAAAGCGTTTACGCCTATCGCAATATTCTGATCCCCTGTATTATTGCGAAGAGCTGCAAAGCCTAGTGCAGTATTGTAATCGCCGATAGAAGAGTTTGTTAAGGCGAAAGCTCCAATTGCCGTATTTCCATCCCCATATAATGTGGTCTCTAAAGCTTTGAAGCCAACAGCGACAGTTCCAAAATTAGTAATGCCCGACAAAAGAATCGAATCTCCTATTAAAACCGAATTAGTAGCTAAGGTTCCTGTGTTTCCTATAAAAGTAGACTGATTAGAATTTGGTGTTCGAAGAAGAGTTCCGTCTATTTCAAAATTAGTCTGGCCCCCAGTAGTAAACTCAATAACGTCATTATCATTGCCATCGTCAACCCTTATCCAAGTATCAGAATCACCATCAATAATTTCAAAAGAAGTACCTAACGAACTCCATTGGGTACCATCGTATTGATAAATCGATGCCTTATCGACAACAAAAACAATCTGGCCAGACATGGGAGAGGCTATACTAATAAGTGTAGCTAAGTCGGCCACATTATGAACTCGAATAAATTGTTGGGATAGTTGAGCGTGTGCAAAAAAGCACCAAAGGGTAAGTGTAAGTAGTAAAAAGTTTTTCATGGCAATTATTAACTGATTAAACGATCAATACAGATAATTATTATATGGGAAGCGTTTGGCATGAATTTGCTTGGCGGTATCGTATAATAATTTTCTAAACGAATCGAAATTTTCTTTCTCTGTAGCAGAGATAAACATAGTCGGACTATCTTTTGCCATCCATGTTTTTTTCCAGTCATCTAACGAATGGTTAGCCCTAGTAACAGGTGTAAGGTCGTCTTCGTCTTTTTTATCGAAAGTAAAAGCATCTACTTTATTAAAAACTAAAACAGTAGGCTTATCTGTAGCCTCAATTTCGGCAAGGGTAGATGTTACAATTTCTATTTGCTCTTCAAAATTAGGGTGAGAAATATCTACTACGTGTAGCAAAATGTCTGCTTCCCTAACCTCGTCTAAAGTAGATTTAAAACTTTCTACCAATTGATGAGGCAATTTTCTAATAAAGCCAACTGTATCCGACAACAAAAAAGGTAAATTTTCTATCACTACTTTACGAACAGTAGTGTCAAGAGTTGCAAATAATTTATTTTCGGCAAATACTTCTGACTTAGATAAGCAGTTCATAATCGTAGACTTACCAACATTGGTATAGCCAACAAGTGCTACTCTTACCATTGCTCCTCTATTGCCTCTCTGTACTGCTTTTTGTTTGTCAATCTGAACCAGCTTTTCTTTAAGCAATGCTATTTTTTGCTGTATAATTCGTCTGTCTGTTTCGATCTGAGTCTCTCCAGGCCCTCTCATTCCAATACCCCCTTTTTGACGCTCCAAGTGAGTCCACATTCGAGTCAGTCTAGGAAGTAAATATTGGTATTGAGCAAGCTCCACCTGTACTTTTGAGTGAGCCGTTCTGGCTCTAGAAGCAAAAATGTCAAGGATAAGATTACTCCTGTCTAAAATTTTGCACTCTAATACTTTTTCTAAATTTCGAAGTTGAGATGGGCCAAGCTCATCATCAAAAATAACGAGTTTAATATCGTTGGCGTTTATGTAGCTTTTTATTTCTTCTAGCTTACCAGTACCAATAAATGTTTTAGGATTAGCGTAAGGAAGTTTTTGTAAAAAATGTTTTACTGGTTTAGCTCCAGCAGTATGGGCAAGAAAATCGAGCTCCTCTAAATATTCTTTAGATTTTTCCTCGTTCTGCTGAGGAGTAATAACACCCACCAAAACAGCATCTTCGTGCTCTATTTTCGAATCTATATTATTACCCATCTAGGAAGGTGAAGAGTCAAACATTCTTAGAGCAGACCAGCTATCTGGTAAGCAAAAAATAATGCTGGCAAGAGCCAAAATAAATAATATAAAGACGGTTCTGTTCATCGAACTATCTTCTGTTTTCTTAGATTTTGATCGGGCAATAGTAACTAAAACCAAAGCTATAGTCATCATTAATGGATGCTCTAAAGCATACAAACGATCCATAGAGTTAGACATAGCATCGCCAATGTTTTTAACCATAGGGCTAACAAAATATAAAATTAAACCAACAGTCCATTGCAGGTGAAAAAGAATCATAGCAAACAAAACCGCTTTTTTTCTTTTTGCATCAAAGGGTGTTTTATTAAAAATACCCATTAGACTGAGCACTAATACTACTAGTATTGCTACAAATAATAAATAAGGCAAACTGCTATGCAAATGTTTTAATCCTACGTACATAAAAATATTTTTAACAAATGTAAAGAATCTAATTGATAACTTACATTGGTATTTTGTATTTTCATACCCTCAAAATTAGCACTATAATGAAACTAAAATTATTCCTCTTATCCTTTGTTTTTGGCCTTGTCAACATTAGTACAGCACAAGAAACCTTCCCTAGCAATGGCGTAAAAAATAACTTTGAAGAAGTCCATGCGTTTATAAATGCAACTCTTGTTATTTCTCCTCAACAGACTCTAGAAAATGGAGTCCTTATCGTTCAAGGTGACCGAATAATAAGAGCCGATAACGATACTAGCCTAGAAATTCCTAGCGGAGCAATCGTTCACGATCTTCAATCGAAATTTATTTATCCTTCTTTTATCGACCTTCATACTAGCTACGGAATCGATAACGAAAAGCGCAGCCCTTGGAAGCCACAACCCCAATACCAAAGCAATACTGGCTCTGGAGCAGGATGGAACCAGGCTATACGGCCACAAACAAACAGCAAAGACCTTTTTAATATAAACGCTGACCAATCCAAAGCATTTAGAGCAAGCGGATTTGGAACTGTTTTAACCCACTATAATGACGGAATTGCTAGAGGAAGCGGCCTGCTTACCACCCTTAACGACCAGAACGAAAACAAAAGCGTACTGATCAGTAAAGCAAGCGCTCATTATTCTGTAAACAAGGGTAGTTCGAGACAAAAATTCCCGAGTTCTTTAATGGGAACTTTAGCCCTTATCAACCAAACTTACCTCGATGCCGAATGGTATAGCCAAAACAATATTCCCGTATATAACCGCTCTTTAGAAGCTTGGAACGAACTACAAGACCTTCCACAAGTATTCGAAGTAAACGACAAGCTAGACATCCAACGTATCTGGAAAATTGCTGACGAATTTGAAAAAGACTACATCATTATCGGCAATGGAGATGAGTACCAACGAACGGACTTTTTAAAAGAAAGCGGTTTTGCAGTAGTAGTCCCTATTGACTTTCCTAGTCCTTATGACGTAACCCTTCCCGACGCTGCCTCTATGGTTAGCTTACAAAAAATGAAGCATTGGGAAATGGCGCCTAGCAACCCTGCTATTTTAGTAGAAGAAGGTATTTTTATGTGCTTAAGTACTAGCGAGCTAGAAAAGAAAAGCGACTTCTTAACCAACTTAAGAAAAACCGTTACTTTCGGATTAGATAAAAGCGATGCTCTAGCAGCATTAACGACCAACCCTGCCGAATTAATGGAAGCATCGCAAATGCTAGGAACTCTTGAAAAAGGAAAACTAGCTAACTTTATTGTTTGTTCCGATGATATTTTTCTAAAAGGAAACATCCTTTCTAACTGGGTGCAAGGCCAACAATACACCGTTAAATCAGAAGTAGACTTAGACGCTAGAGGAACCTATGTAAGCGCTACTAATGATACAATTATCATTTTTGGTTCTCTAGAATCGCACAAAGCCAAAATGGTACAAGATTCTACTACTACCAAAATGAAATTTCAAAAAGAAGGGCCTCACCTAACTTTTAACTTCGACAAAGATGGTATCTATTCCATTCATACTCTTTTCGCTAAGGAAAAGCTAGAAGGTGAAATATTCTTACCTAACGGAGATGTCGAAAAATGGACGGCCAACCGAATAGAAAAAGAAGAAGAAAAAGAAGAGGAGGAAGAAGAAGAAAAACAAGATACTGAAATAGGAAAATTATGGTTCCCTAATATGGGTTACGGATGGGAAAGCCCTCTTTCTACTCAAAATTCGCTTTTTAAAGGAGCTACTATCTGGACTAACGAAGCTTTAGGAATAGCCGAAAATACTGATCTTGCTATCTCAAACGGAAAAATTATTGCTATCGGCCCTAACCTAATTGGGGAGGAAATATTTTCTAAAGAAGCATTCACTACTATCGATGCTACAGGCAAACACCTAACAAGCGGAATTATAGACGAACACTCCCACATTGCTATTAGCAGAGGAGTAAACGAAGGAAGCCAAGCTAGTAGTGCCGAAGTAAGCATACAGAATGTGGTTAACTCCGACGATGTAAACATTTACCGCCAACTATCAGGTGGAGTTACTACTGCTCAATTATTACACGGATCAGCAAACCCAATTGGTGGCCAATCGGCACTTATAAAGCTAAGATGGGGTTCTAGTCCACAACAAATGCTATTCGAAGATGCAGACGGATTTATAAAGTTTGCACTAGGAGAAAACGTAAAACAAGCCAACTGGGGAGATTTCGAACGCATCCGTTTCCCACAAACCAGAATGGGGGTAGAACAGGTTTATTACGACCATTTCTTAAGAGCAAAAGCATACGAAAAAGAATGGATTAATTACAACTCTTTATCGTCTTCGGCAAAAAGAAGCGCACTGGCTCCAAGAGAAGATTTAGAAATGAATACACTAGTAGAAATTTTAAACTCTGAAAGGTTTATTACCTGTCACTCTTACGTACAGTCGGAAATAAATATGTTAATGCACGTAGGTGATTCTATGGGCTTTACCGTAAACACTTTCACCCATATTTTGGAAGGATATAAAGTAGCCGACAAAATGAAAATTCACGGAGCAGGAGCTTCTACATTTTCGGACTGGTGGGCCTATAAGTTTGAAGTAAACGATGCTATTCCTTACAATGCCGCAATATTGGCAGAAATGGGTATTGTTACTGCAATAAACTCCGATGATGCTGAGATGGCAAGAAGGCTTAACCAAGAAGCTGCCAAAGTAGTTAAGTACGGAAATATGAGCCAAGAAGAAGCTTGGAAAACGGTGACTCTTAACCCAGCAAAATTATTGCACATAGACAAGCGCGTAGGTTCTATAAAAGAAGGAAAAGATGCAGACATCGTTTTGTGGTCACACAATCCTCTTTCGGTTTATGCTAAAGTAGAACAGACTTACGTAGACGGAAAATTATATTTCGACATCGTCCAAGACAAGGTTCTGCAACAAAGAAACAAAGACGAAAGAGCTCGACTAATTCAGAAAATGTTAGTCGAAAAAGAAAACGGCGTTCCTACCCAAGAGGTAAAAGTCGAAAAACAAAAATTATACCATTGTGACTCCATTGAAGGCGAAGAACACGATCACGGACACAACCACTAACAAACAACAATTATGAAATATTTTATCCAACTATTACTAATTTTACCTGTAGCAGCTTTTGCTCAGAAAACCCTGTTTTTGGGTGCGGTTGCTCATTTAGGAAACGGACAAAAAATAGAATCGTCGGCTATTTCTATGGAAAATGGCAAGTTCGATTTTGTGGTTGATGCTACCTCTATCCGTATCAATCCCAACGATTTTGACACCATCATCCATGTATATAACCACCACGCATACCCTACTTTTATTTCTACAAATACTACCTTAGGAATAAGCGAAATATCTGCAGTAAGAGCATCCAACGACTTTAACGAAACAGGAAACTTCAAGCCCCACGTAAGGTCTTTAATAGCCTTCAATGCTGAGAGTAAAATTATCCCTACCATTCGTACTAATGGGGTTTTATTGGCACAGGTTAGTCCACAAGGCGGAACCATAAGCGGTACTTCATCGGTAATGAAATTAGATGGCTGGAACTGGGAAGATGCAGCTCAAAAACAAGACGACGGAATACACCTCAACTGGCCAAGTTATTTTAGACAAACAGGCTGGTGGGCAGAACCGGGAGACATCGTAAAAACCGACAACTACACCAAAAAAACACTGGAGCTAAAGCAATACCTTGTTAAAGCCCAAGCCTATTACAAGAGCAACTCTTCTAAAGTAGACATCGAAATGGAAGCTATGACAGGTATTTTTGATGGCACCAAACACGTCTACATCCATGCCAATCTAAAGAGAGAAATGATGGATGCTGTTTTGATGGCTCAAGAGTTTGATCTAAAAACAATTGTTATTGTAGGAGCAAAAGAAGCACACCTAATAAGCGACTTCCTTTCTCAAAACAATATCATGGTTTTACTAGATAGAATCCACCGACTACCACGTACTCAAGACGAAGACGTTTACTTGCCTTACAAACAGGCAGCTTTGCTAGACCAAGCAGGAATAAAGTTTGGCTTTTGCTACCAAGGAGATATGGAAGCGATGGGACAAAGAAACTTGCCTTTCTCTGCCGGAACTGCAGTAGCTTACGGGCTAGATTACGAAAAGGCGGTATCGGCACTTAGCCTTAACATTGCTCAAATGTTGGGTATCGACAAAGAGGTAGGGTCTTTAGAAAGTGGTAAAGAAGCAACCTTCTTTATCTCGGAAGGAGATGCTTTAGATATGATGGGTAATAAAGTGGTAAGGGCGTACATTCAGGGTAAGAGTGTAGATCTAGACAACCACCAAAAACAACTCGATCGTAAGTACAGAAAAAAATACGGACTAGAAGTAAACTAGTAACCTACTTTCGTTCGTACTCTATTTAAAACCTCATCGGCAATTACTTTGGCTTTTTGAGCCCCTTTTTGCAATTCTGCTTCTATTAAATCAGGATTGCTCATAAAGTGGTCAAACTTGGTTCTTTGCTCTCCGAAGCGTTCCATAATACATTCGAAAAGCGCTTGTTTGGCATGGCCATAACCATAATTACCAGCTAAGTATTTTGCTTTCATCTCTTGGCATTGCTCCTGTGTAGCCAACAAACGGTAAAGGCTATATACATTACAGCTCTCTGGCTCTTTAACCTCTTCCAGTCCTTTGCTATCGGTTTGGATAGACATAATTTGCTTGCGCAACTTTTTCTCAGGCAAGAAAATATCGATGAAGTTGTTATACGATTTGCTCATCTTCTGACCGTCGGTTCCCGGAATTGTCATTACTCTTTTATCAATTTTAACTTCAGGCAAAACAAAGGTATCGCCATAAACATGGTTAAAAGCCCCGGCAATATCTCTAGTCATTTCTAGGTGCTGGCCTTGGTCTTTTCCTACAGGAACAATTTGGGCGTCGTAGAGCAAAATATCGGCAGCCATTAGTACTGGGTAAGTAAACAAACCGGAGTTTACATCCGACAAACGATCGGACTTATCTTTAAAAGAATGGGCGTTTTTAAGCATCGGAAAAGGAGTAAAACAATTCAAAAACCAAGTCAGTTCGCATACCTGACTGACATCGGACTGGCGATAAAAAATATTGTTATCGGTATCGAAACCGAAAGCCAACCATGTAGCAGCCGTTGCCAAAGTATTATTTTTAAGGGTTTGAGGGTCTCTAACAGTGGTTAAAGAGTGAAAATCTGCAATAAAAAACAGACTCTGATTGTCCGGATTTTTAGATAATTCGATTGCAGGAACAATCGCACCCAAAATATTTCCTAGGTGAGGAATGCCCGTACTCTGAATGCCTGTTAAAACTCTTGCCATAATAATATTGGTATAAATGAATGGTAAAAATAAGAATTGCATTAAATAAGTCGCCTATTTAATTATTTTTGTTTGATAAATGAAAACCCTAAAAAGCATACTAAGTTTAATTTGGAGAACGTGGTTTCTAATCACTTTTGTTGTCCCTTATCTGCTTACATTGCCTTTTACGCTCTTGCTAACTACTAGCACGCGCTTTTATCCTATTCTATATTTCTTGCTTCATTACATTAGTAAAGGAATGTTTTACGCAAGTGCCATAATTCCTAAAATAGAGAAAGACGCCAAGCTCGAGCCCAATACCCAATATATATTTTGCTCCAACCACTCCTCTATTCTCGATGTTCCTTTTATGTTTTTAATAAGCAAAAAGCCCATCTCTTTTATAGGAAAAGAGTCTTTGGCTAAGATTCCTGTTTTTGGTTATTACTACCGTACCTTTAACGTTTTAGTAAACCGAAAAAGCTTGAGAGATTCTTATATGGCCTTTCAGAAAGCGGGACAGCAAATAAAAGAAGGAAAGAATATGGTTATTTTTCCAGAGGGAGGAATAGTAGATAATAAAGTACGCCTATCTCGTTTTAAAAACGGACTATTCCGATTGGCAATTGAGCAAAATATTACAATAATTCCTATTACCTTTGCAGACAACCATAGCATCTTTCCGTCTTCCTATACAAAAGGGAGGCCAGGCAAGGCTAGAGTCTTTATTCATAAGGGAGTAAAGCCACAAAACAAAGACGTAGAAACACTAAAGCAAGAAGTGTATAATATAATCGATCAACAACTAATTAAGTATGAAAATTGATAGCAAACTAGTCGACAAATTAGCTCAATTGAGTCAGCTCGAATTCGATGAAAAGGGAAAAACTCAAATGACTAGCGACCTCAATAAAATATTAGCCTTGGTTAATAAACTAGAAGAGCTAGATACCGAAAACGTAGAGCCATTGGTGTACCTCAACACCGAAACCAATGTTTTGAGAGAAGACCAAGTAGGCCAACACCTTAGTAAAAACGATGCTTTAAAAAACGGACCCGATAAAGATTCCGATTACTTTAAAGTGCCAACCGTATTAAAAAAATAGAATATGAAATTTGTAAAGTACCTAGTATTTACCTTCGCCATCTTTTGTGCTGTCGCATTCTTATTGCCTAAAGACCGATACGTAAGCCGTTCTGTAGAAATAGAAAAAGAAATTGATGTTGTTTTTGATCAGGTAAATACCCTCAAAAATTGGGAAAACTGGTCGGCATGGAGCGTTAGCGATTCCAATACCGTTTACCAATACTCCAAACAAGAGTCGGGAAAAAATGCTTGGCAAAGCTGGAGCAGCCAAAGTATAGGAGAAGGAAAACTTACTATTGTAGAGTCTAAAAACAACCAACTTATCGAAACTAGCCTCGACTTTTACGACCAAGGAAAAGGAGCAGGAAAGTGGGAATTCTCTCAAAGAAAAGGCATCACAACCGTAAAATGGACCTACCACGCAAACATGGGATATAACCCACTTGCGAGATGGATAGGCTTATTCATAGATGGCATGTTAGGCCAGTCTTTGGAGCAAAGCCTGCAATCTTTACAACAATATTGCAGCTCTCTTTCCCTAGATGAAACACTAGAGATAGAGCTATAAAAACCCTTCTGTCACAGAAAGAAACCAACTCATACTAAAATAACTACCACTTCATCGTCTTTTCTGCCGTAGTCGGAAAATAAGACTTGACTTTGTCGTTTATTATTCGCTAGATTTACAAAGCGCGTTTACTAAGCCTTAACTATTTTACTAACTCTATTAAAATAGTTTATTATGAAAAAAATTTTACTCTTAGGATTATTCCTATCATTCACCAACCTACTATTAGCACAGCAACAAGGCTCCATTGACGATAATGCCGATTTTGAAACTGGAGTTGTTATTTGCCAATACGACACCCTGTTTTTTGTTAAGGGTTGTACCGAATTGTCTTGCCCTACCTACACCATTACATCTTATGAGTCGGGAACAGAAACCATTTTTTCTCGTGCAGATAATCAATCTGAAAATCAGTTTTATGTTTTTTCCAATTACTATTGGTATACTGTCGAAATTGTGAATATTAATACCGATACTGTATTAGGATATGTTTTTGCAGTACCTGCAATTTATCCTGTTTTAAGCAATCTTGAATCTTGCAATATAGCTGGAAAAGAAGCCAACATTTTACTAGATTATATTATCCCTGATGACTGGGACAATACCTATGGGTCATACGAAATAGACTTTGGAAATGGAAACAATCAATCTTCTTCAAACGTTTCCTATACTTCTACCTTTAACCCAATTTATTATGAGCCAGGAACCTATAAGGTTGTGGTAAAAAACTTATTTGGAGCTAACGGAAGTACTGATTTCGCTGCTCCACATTATAAAGATATTTTGTTTTCTCTTGACTGCATATTAACAGACACCTTAGAAGTTGAAGTAAGAAGACCTATAGAAATTAGGGTCGATTCGGCTTGTTGTATTGGTCAGAACCTTAAAATATATTCTGAATCTCAATGCACAGAACCTATTAGCGCATGGCAATGGACTATAAACGGACAGATATTTACCGACTCAGTAGTGTATTATCGTATAGACACTACTTATGTAGACTTAGACATTGAGCTGATTGTTTATGACGCTGAAGCAAACCAATTAGAAACTACAAATACGAATTACCAACAACAGGTTAAAGCTTCAAATTGGTATGCAACAAACGTAACAACAGGAAAAAGTAGTTCTGGGGCTAATCCTAGTCCTGAAAATTTAGGCTCAGCATGCTTTGGCGATACCCACAGATTTAAAATCTACAACACCTCACCTGACGCCATAAATTTGGAATATTCTATTACATTCATTAATAATGAATCTGGAAATGAGCAGACATTATCTGCGTTTACACCAAACGAAATCTCCTATCAATTTTTAGAGTCAGGTGTCTATACCTTAGTGTTTTCTGCTCCAGTTAACCTAACTACAAATATGTATATTGTAGACCCAACCCCACCAATCAATGCTGACTCTGAAACTACGGTTTATATAGGACAGCAAGTTAGTTTGTTTAGTGGCATAGGTTATGATAATTTTAGTTGGGACATGGGCGACGGCACCGAATACAGTGGTTATAGCATCGATCATGTATACTCTCAAGCAGGAACGTATGAGGTAACTCTAAATACTTCGCTTCAAAATAGTGATGGCTCAATTGCGTGCCCAGGCTCTTCTACCATAACCATAACAGTCTTAAACAACAGCCCAATAATTAATTTCTTTGTTGATTGCGATGGAGAGCAAGTCACATTCAATGCATCGAGCCCGAACGAATCATTGATAGGATACTATACTTGGACTATTAATGGCCAAGAATACAACGACGAAACTGTTGTCTTAAATATTTCCGATTCTGGGCCAAGTTTCAATGTTAGCCTAACTTCGAACGACTCCTATGGCTCTACTCCTTTAACTACAACCCAATACTTTCAAGATGTAACTGTTAATTTTGCTAACCCAATTATTGAAGGTAGTTTATACAGTTGTGGCATTCAAACCTATAATTACGCCAATTACTCAACAAGCTATGAAGACGATAACATAGAGTGGGAAGTAGAGGGTGGCCAAATTATTAGCGAGAGCCCTCAATCCGTAGAAATTGAATGGGATAATCAAGGGCAACAGAGTCTAACCCTAACCCTTACTCAAACAACTGGAGACCAAAACAACGACACCTGCATAACAACACAGACAATCGATTTAACGGTATGTTGTAGCCAAACAGCAGACTTTGTGCTAAACGATGGCGATAATTTTCAAGACCTTATCAATTTAAATGGAGGCTCGAACGAAATAGTCAATAAAACCATCATTGTTAACGGAACATTATCTTCTTCTAGTAATTACATCAAGGCTAGCAGTTGTCGTTTTCTGATGGGTCCTCAATCAACAATTGAGATAGACGCTTTTTTGACCAATGGCTATACCTTTGAAGCTAATCTAAATACCACTTTCGAAGCTTGTACCAATACGATGTGGAAAGGGATTAATGTTAGCGATGGAAGAATTCGCTTAAGAAGATGCGTTGTGGAAGATGCAATTGTAGCAGTAAATATTGAAAGTGAGAATCTATATACAAATAGCGACGATCCAATTTCTTTTGACGATAACCAATACGTCCGATTAGTCGGTAATGTATTCAGAAACAATGCGTTTCATATTTCAATAAAGGGAAATATAAATTCTAGTTCGGTTGTTGCAGGGAATACCTTTACTAGCTCAGAAAATCTGAAAATTCCATTTCAGGATAGGGAAATCGCATTTGTTGCAATTTCAATACAAAATTCTGCTTTAATAAATATCGGCCAAACAGGACAAAATGCTAACCAGATAGACAAAACAGATCAAGGAATTTACGCTAGCAATTCTAATGTTTTTATTAGAAATAATATTATATCAAACCTTCCGGGAGCTTACACAGCAGGTGTACCTCTTTTTCTAAACGCACCTATTGGAACGGCTATTTATTTGCTATCATCAACCGCAACTATTCAAAACAATCGCCTAATCGAAAATCTTTATGGAATAGATAGCCATAAAGCATCAATAAAAGCCAAATTCAACTATTTAGAAAACAATTATACTGGCATACGATTAACCGATCTCAACAACACATCTGCTGTCATAAATTACAACCAATTTTACAATAATCTCCTGGGGATAAACACATTTGCAACAGGTGGTGGAAACACCAAAATTAAATACAATAAGTTTGATGTAGGATACACTGCAATGTCTCTAAATGCAGCTCCATTAAACGGCCCGCCAATTTCTAACTCCGCAGCAGCTTCCCAAGTAGAAAACAACTGTATTTATGACCATACGGGTGCTGGTATTTATGTAAGAGGTGAAGTAGAAACCAAAATCAACAGAAACTACATTTATAATATGTGGGGAACTGGTATCTCTCTAGTGGAAGCATACAATAGTAGGGTTACAAAAAACGCTATATACGGACAAGGATCTAACGTAAACGCATCTGCAGGAATACATGCAACCTTTTCTGCGTTAAGTATTATTAATAACAACTTAATAAAAAACTTCAATAGAGGAATGCAGTTTACTAAGGACAACAACTTTACTAAAGTGCGAAGAAACATCTTTGTTAATGCTCAATATGGAGTCTATCTTTTTAACGACGGACTTATAGGGCCACAAGGAGGCAATACCCAAGCTTCCGATAACCGATGGGCAACTGATTTTGGTTTACAAGGAAGGTACTATTTGTTCTCCGACAATAGTAACGGAAGGTACTCCCCTTTTTACTACCGCAACTATGGCAATATAACTTACCCATATAAAAGTGAGAAAATAGGGGAAGCAATAACAGCAACCATAATGCCTGCTTATTTTGTAGCCAACCCTAACTATACTGGTGGTCTTGGCAACAACTACGCACACCTCAATGTTTGTAATGGGCCAGGGGCTCCAGGACCAGGAATTGGCACTGTGGGAGTTGGAGTAGGGCCCACTCCATTGGTGCAATATATAAATTCTATTTTCTCTCAGTGGAGCAACGACTTCAGTCCTAGAATTTTTATAAAGCACCAACGAATACTTCGTTGGTTGCGCGCAGAACCGTATTTGTTAGAGAACCGACCTGACCTTCAGGCCTTTATGCAAGAAGCGAAGCTGCGCCCTGTCTATAAAGTCCAAAGAGCTTTGGAGCTTTCGGCACTAGGCAAAAACCAAGATGCCATAGATTTAATGACGCTAGTGCCTGCCCAAAACGATGTGTTAGCTACCGATAGAGAAGTAAATACCATTTACCTTAGCTCTAATGACATGGAGCACGGTGTTAGAGGTATTTCTATAGAAGATAGAGTTCGTCTGAGAGAGCTTGCTTACTTATGCCCTTTCACCCACGGAACTTCGGTTTATTTGGCAAGATCGATGGCACGCTTTTTCGATACCCAATGGGTCAACTACCGCAAGGAATGCGAACAGGGAACCCCTTGGATAGGCGCTAAACTAGCACAACAAAATAGCCCTACCAAGCTATACCCCAACCCTACTAGCGGAGATATGTTTGTAGAGTCGGCTAAAGGCCATAAGGTAATAGTGCTCGATGTTTTAGGAAGGGTACTTCACACTCAAGAAATATACCCAAACAACAAAAACCTAATTAATCTAAACCATATAGAGCAAGGAAACTACATTTTGCATATTAAGGACAAAGAAGGAAACCAAATAGAAGCAAAATCTT
>Ga0114995_10000749_pt1 | contig 22815 bp, 41 predicted proteins | sample ArcticOcean_MG_C_11_FD_87038 | JGI IMG/M metagenome (GOLD analysis project Ga0114995, IMG submission 87038) | Marine microbial communities from western Arctic Ocean - ArcticOcean_MG_CB2_154 | ecosystem: Environmental > Aquatic > Marine > Oceanic | place: Arctic Ocean: Canada Basin | collected... | reverse complement strand
GAGCCCTTGCAACCAGACTTCAAAGTTAGTACAGTAGAGTACCAAGTTGAGAATGGAAACAGAACAAGACTTGGTGACACGGATGAATACTTTTGGAAAACCAAAGATGAATGATAGAATTTGTTTTAGTCTATATGATAGGCACATTAATAATTAATCAAGACCAAACATTTCCCAATGTTAATGACTGCCTGTATTTTGCTAGACGATTAAACGAACAACCAGAGATTCCATACCCCAATGCCAAGACGAAAAAAATTACAGCCTATTGCAAGCCCGTGCCTAAACGTGTGCAAAATAAAAAATAATATATGTATTGGTTGCCAAAGAACTTTAGAACAAATTTCTAACTGGTCTAAAATGACTGATGAAGAACGTAAAAAAATAATGCAGAGTTAAGCACTTTTCCTTATCAATAGGGGGGAGGATTAGGAAATAATGCAGAGTTAAGGGAATTATTAAAAAAACGAGCCTCTCAGATGCCTCAGAATCGATGAAACAAATAGTCTTGGTATGATTGATACCTAAAATAGCCTCATCTTTTGTATGTTTATGATAACTACCTTAACATTAATTCAATCTATTTAAGCACTTGTGTTTTTCATTTTTGCCCTCTTATCTCTTATTTAGAAACAATATATAACTAATAATAGAAATGGAGAAATAAATGTTTGAAAAATGGTTTTACAACTTTAAGATAGGAAGAACAGTAACAGCTTTAAACAGCTTAGACGATGCAACATTGAAAGATATAGGACTAAATAGGTCTAATATAAAATCACATGCGTATGAAGTTTTTAAAAATGAAAAGCCAGAAGAAGATCCGTTGACAGAATTACATAATCAATATGTAAAAGCTGGTTACTAATCAACTTAGGCACAGTTTTTTAGAATACTGCATCACTATTTTATATACACGGCTACGGGATAGATCATACTGCTTACACAAGTCTTTGAGTCTTTCCCCTGCCATACGTCTATAATATATTTCTGCATTACGTTCAGTTTTTTCTTCTGCTTTTTTACCCATTAACCTACCTCGCCCCAATTGTCGCCTAGTTCTGCATCGACTTCAAAAGGTACGTTTAAATCTTTAATGCAGTTAGACATTATATTTACTATAGTGTCTGATTGCTCTTGATTTTCTATACTAAAACATAATTCATCGTGCACCGTCAATGTCGGTGTAAGACCTGCCGCATGACAATCGACCATTGCCTTTTTAGTTTGATCAGCACTTGATCCTTGAATCAATCGATTCAAAGCTTTGTATGTAAAAGCTCTCTTTATATTTGTGTATTCCTTTAGAGCTTCATTCATTGGCAATGCTTTTTTGTAACCAAATCCCTTTGGCTCCCACATATCAAATCTACATTTTCTACCAAGCTGTGTTCTTATCATTCCTTTATTCTGTGCAAAGGCAGAAACTCTTGTTGCTAAGTCTCTAACAAACGGAACCTTCTCATTATATTTTTCTAATAAAGATACCGCTTCTTCTTCTGTAATAGATAATGTGTCAGCTAATTTCTTTTTACCCATGCCATACATAATTCCAAGATTAACTGTCTTAGCTTCTTTCCTGTTTATATCTGCCATGTCAGCTACCATTTGATGAAAGTCGGCTTTACCTTCTTTATACATTTTAACCACATCATCAATTAATGGATGTCGTAAATCCCCTGTTGAATTTGCACAGTAATGAGCTAACCATCTAGGTTCTTGTGAAGCATAGTCAAATGACCCCCATTTGGTTCCTTCTTCTGGAATGAATAATCCTCTGATTGCTTTTTTAATATCAGGATCTCTAGCAGGAATTTGCTGCAGATTAGGATTGCTAGAACTAAATCGACCTGTTACAGTACCACCATCGTCAGTTCTCAAGGGATGAAAGTCACAATGAATTCTACCATTATGAGCATGATTAAGAATAGTTTCAACAAAGGTCGTGTTTGCTTTGTTAAGTTCTCTTATCTTTGCAATCTTATGTGCAATTGGATGCGTGTTATTAGAGAGAAATTGTTTTGTAAACATGGGTGCCCCGGACTTTTCTGTACGAGAATAAGAAAGTCCCACAGAATCAAAGACCTTTGCTATAGATGTAGCGACCCAAGGTTCAACCGTGACACCTGTTTCCTTGACTATCTCTTGTATAAGTAATTTTTCTTCTCGTGCCATTTTCTTTTTAACTTGTTCAGCCTTGTCAACATCAACTCGAACACCTTTTGTTTTCATTTCAAATATGACAGGAAGCAAATCAGTCTCCAACTCAAAAATAGAAGAGCATTCTTCTTTATCTAACAAAACACTTAGATGATCGTACAGTCGTAATGTCACAGCTGCATCTTGTTCTGCATAAGCACCAACGTATCTAGCTGGTAATTTATACATCTCTGCTTTTGGATCAACACCAAACTCATTTGCTGCAGCTCTTAATGCTTTTTCACTTTTAGATTCTTTTAAATAATCTCTAGCTAATGAATTAAGATTATAGAATCTCCTGTTCTCATCAATTAAAGGTGCAGCAATCATGGTATCTATTATCTTACCTTGTACTTCTATTCCTTCGGCTCTTAACCAACCAAGATCATACATAGCATTATGAAACACTTTAGGTATGTGAGGTGTTGCCATTTGTTTTTTAAACCAATTAAAGATAATTCTTTTATCCATATTACCTGCCGCATGACGTATAGGATAATAACCTTGAAAATCCCCTGCGGCCACGGCAATACCTATTATATGTCCATCGTTCCTGCACCACCCAGGTCCTAATTTAATTAAGTTTGGATCTTTTGTTTCTAAGTCAACTGCAATTCTAGTTGCTTTTGTAAGGTCTGGAAAAGTGTTTGGTGGCGACCAATCAGAATCTACATTGCCCCAAGACATATCTTTTATGTCTTGATCTAAAAAGTGATACTGATCATTACTTGTCATTTATGATTTCTCCACCTAATGCAGCGTATCCAATAATATCCGTCCACGAATCTTCTTTAGATATATCTTCGGCAAGTCTAGCAACTTTAACACCTATCATACAAGCCACAACTTCTTCCGGAGTAATTGGTTCTTTCAGTTTTTTATCTAAAAGTATACTCCATATATCAGCTATTCTTTTATGATTTTTTCTCGCTGGCCCATACTCCTTCGCCCTTGGACCATTGATGAGTGCTTCTGCTTCTTTTAAGAAAAATTCTCTGTCTTTAGATTTTATAGCCACTTTTTATCCCACTTTCTATTACATGTAATTGTTTTTTAGCACGAGTTGCCCCTACATAGAACACTCTATGTTCGCTATCTTTATCCCCTTTGTCTTGTATTATTTTTGGTGTCTCTAACAATAAAGCTACGTTATCCGCTTCTCCACCTTTAGATCTGTGTATTGTAGATATCCTAATCCTCGGAGTGCCCAATAGAATTGATTCTCCTCGTCTGAGTGCTGATGTAATATAAATTCGTTGCTCTTCGCTGACATTTATAACATCCCACCAAGTCATCTCTTTGTTTAGATTCAATTTTTGACCTAAATTACTGTTTAATAAATCGTTTAGTGTGTATGTATGACCATAGTCTAGACCTTCTATTTGTTTTTTTCCACCATAACCAATGATGTCCTTCTTTGTTTTCTTCGAGAAAGTTATTAGTTCTTGTACTCTTACTGATTTTCCTTTGCATAACTTTACCCAAACCTCAATACTATCAATAATTTCTTGAGACACCGACCAACCAGATCCTTCTCTCCAAAAGATGTACCCCTCATTTTTAAGTTTATCTGAAACTTCTGAAAGTATTCTATTTGTACGAGCAAGGATATACCACTCTCCGGTTCTAAAATCTACATCCATTATATTGAAGTGAAAATTTAACACACCTTTTTCTTCACGAGGTTGCCAATCTTTAGCTTGCCTGAAAGTAACATTTGAAATTATATTTCTAGCAAATTCATGTATAGTTTTTGGTACTCGGTATGATTTATCCAAAATAATTTTATTTTCAGATGCATTTAAAAAATCTCGTACATTTGCACCTGCCCAATTAAAAATACATTGATCATCGTCCCCTGCGTAATAAGCTTTCTTAGCGTTTGGTAACAAACATTCCTTAATCATTCTCCATTGGATAGGAGATAAATCCTGTGCCTCATCAACAATTAATAAATCTAAATCTGGACCAGTCTTCATTTCTAAAAAATTAAGAAGCATGTCCGTAAAATCAATCTTATCATGTGCTTTCTTGAAGTCACCATAAGCTTTTTCTACTACAGTAACGTAACTTCTATGTAAGGTTGTATCATTAAAAGCATCAAACTCTTTTAATAAAGAAGTTCCTTTTAATCTTGATAAATGCATTATGTGAAAATACTTATCGCCATCCGTTGATCCAGGTGTATATAAATCCCCATCTTCAATGTTAATTTTTTCTTCTTTATTAAACTTAACACCTAACTTTAAACCTAAGAACCTCATATCAGCAGGTTTAACTAAGTTCTCTGCCTTCATTCCTGTCCAACGAAAAGCCAACGAATGAAGGGTTCTAAAATGAGGAAAATATTTAGGGTCGAGATTAAATTTTACACAGGCTCTGTCAATAGCTTCTTGAGCAGCTTTTCTAGTAAACGATAAGAAAGCTATTCTATCTGGTTGAATTCCATCAGCTATAGCATCCTCAATTATTTGTAATAACTTAGTTGTCTTCCCTGTTCCGGGTGGTCCAAATATACTTGTTTCCATTAAAAAGGCACCTCTTCTTCAATTTCTACATTAGGTATGTCAACCTGCTCTTTCATGTCTGGAACCCACCATACCCTTATTGATTTCCATCCACCATTTGTTGTTTTAAAATGTTTAGACGCATTACATTTATCCCCAGAATTCATTTCTTTTATTCTTTCCTGTATTTGTCCTTTAGAGTAATGTGTAAAATTCTTTTGTCTTAAAAAATCTACAAAAGAATCTATCTTAAAATAAACATTATCTTCCATAACCCAAGGCTTACCTAACAATAATTCCTCTGCTGATGCAGCTTGAACCCTGCCATGACAAAATGATTCTATTAAATCCAAGAACTGACCTTTATATGTCAACTCCTCTGGAACCTCTATTTCATTAGCCTCTGACAACAAACTATTAATTAATATTTGCCAAGAGTCTTCCTTAACTCGTGGTGGCATAAAATTTTGTTGCTCAAGACAGGCTATTTGGAACTTAGCTTGAGACTGTAAATCATAACTCGTTAACTCTAATCGTCTGCCATCTAAATCAGCAAAAAAGACCCTTGGTTCGGACTTGACAATAGACAAACCTGTTATCTCCACAGCATCAGTCGTAGTTCCTATGCCATATTTTCTTCTCTTACATAAAGATTTATTGCAATGGGACTTTAATGGTTCTTGATTACATGTGTAAAAATATTCTTTCTTTTCTAATTGGGATTGAATTGTGACAATCTCTGAAGCTGATAACGGATTAGAACAATATTCTATATTAAACTTTTCTAATAAAGCTTTCCAATTATCAGGATCCATTTTCTTAAACATAGTAGCATAGTTAAATAAAGAAGAATTACGTCCACCTTCTCCAATACCACTCAATGCCATAACATTTAAACATGGTGGACTTTCTGGAAAAGGTTCCGTCTGTTTACTTCCAACCTGTAGTTTATTAAAATCACTAGGAGTTACTTTCCTTTGGTCGGCTATATCTAAAAATTCTTCTAACGTAGCTGATTCGCCATCTTCTTTAAATGCATATCTTGTTGTCATCTCATGGTCAAAGTATGGAAGATTAATAAAGTTTCCCACATCCCCACGTTCAACTAATATCTCTTCTTGTTTAGGAAATATCTCACAACCGCCATGACCTATGACCGAAGCTATCTCTGATGCCTTGTCTCTAAACTCTCCTGCATTCATCCATTCCGTCATAAAAAAGTATATGTGTGCACCACCAGACTTACTCCGGCATACAACGCAAGGTATCTTTAATTTTCTAAGTTGTTTATCTAATGCAATATGATCCAAAGGATAGATGTCAATGTCTAAAGCACCGAACTTGCATTGATTATTTTCATTGATTGGTATTGAGCCTACTCCAAGAACACCTGTCAAATGACCATTGACGAGTTCTTGTGTTAAAGGAGTTCTCTTTATATAAGAATTAGCTGATTGTTTACCCGCTCTTCTTTCAGCAGATATTCTAGTTTGTCCATGGGCATCACTAAAACCCTCAAACACATCCATTAATCGTTGTACGTTATCCATCTTAACTCTTCCTCTCCTAAAGAATTAGAGCAGGGAATAATATCCAAAAAAGACCCTGCTCTAAACTTGTCAGTTAAAACGGCACTTCGTCTTCGTTTACTGTATTAGTAGAAGGTAAGTCATCAGTAACGGCAGATGATTTTACGGCTCCACTTGATACATTAGCATGAAACTCTTTGCACTCATTATACATACTAAGAGTATCGACTAATCCGATCTTCTCAATCTGCCATGAATACCAAGAACCTTTGTCATTACCATCAGCAACTGTTTTCAATTTCCATTTGGTTGAAAACATAGGTGCAGGTTTAGCTGAACCATCTGGTAATTTAATAGTCTGCATTGACATTTGTGTAACCCAAATCTTAGATCGTTTCATCTGAGTTTTCTTCATGTCAATTATAGCAGGTTCCAACATGCCAAGCTCATCGTTAAGGATCTTGACATAATGTTGCCCTGTACGAACAAGTTCATTACCACTAGGCAACATGTCCATGCCGGTTTCTTTGTCTTTCTGCACCGCAAGAACATTTGGATCCGTCTTCTTTAACTCTTGTATAAATCCACCGCCTTGCGATCTAGGAACAAACTCTAATAACTTTTGTTCAAAATAACATGGTACAACAAGAATTCCATCTTCAGCTTTCCATACCTGATGGGTAACTGTGTTGAAGATATCTCCTTGTTCTGCTCCCTTAATATAGCCTGAGTTAGTCTTTATTAACTGTGGGGATAAAGCTTGTAGAATCCTAAGAAAAGGAATCTGCATATCATCAGCCGTCACATTATCAAGACCAACTCCTGAATCGGCAACCATCTCACTCATTAGATTAGCAGGTAAACCTGCTTCTTTTTTCTCTGTTACTTGATTATTTGTACTCATTATCTTATACCTTTCTAGTAGTAGCTTTAGTTCCAACGTAAGCACCGAACATGTCAAGATCAATATCTTTCCCTGCTTCAATGCGATCTTTAACCCAAGACTTCAACGTCATCGGATGGATGTGCGTTTTAGCTTGTGGGTTAACTCCTCTGTCTTCGAGATCAGCAATAATAGATTTAGCAAGGTTATCTTGTCCCATGCTAAAACTACAGATGACATCATTCTTTATAATGTCTCCTTCGCCAATTGATCGAAGCCAACCAAAAACCTCTTCACGTTTATCCTGTGGGATACTTGCGTGTACAAAGGCTTTTAACTCAACTTTGTTACCGTCTACAGTAACAGAGTCTACACCCATCTCATGCATAACTGCCGGGATGGATTCTGTATCGACCTTATTTTGCATTCCTTTAAGGTCTTTAAGATGCTGTTCAGCTTCTTTAATTTGAGTGGAGAGTTCTTGACTACTACGGATAAGGGAAGATAATTCACTCCCAGTTTTTGCGTTAACTTCATCAAACGCACTCGCATCAGCAACAATCGTTTCAAATAACTCGCTCATCTTTACTTCTCCTTTTTAAAAGTTCTGCCCTTCGGCTTTTATAACTAGGTTGGAGAAGAGGAAGCTTACCCAACCTAGCAATCTTGATACTAAACACTTGCAATAAGTTGTCAAGAAGTTTTTTTCTCAAATGCTTTTTTTATTAACCAAGAGATTTGCCTTGTTAAACTTCTTCCTTCATCTTCCGCTATTTCTGATAGCATTTCATAGTTCTCCATTGGTATTGCAACCGTCTTATATTTTTCTTTCCATGTTCTTGGCATTGATTTTCCTTTCACTTTCCATTGCGTCATATAAATGTTTTACTTCATTATTACCGTGCATATTTGGTCCACCTTTTCTTTCCATTATCTCTTTTAATTTATACAGATTTACCAATTCATCAGGGCTATGAAAATCTCGACCCTCAGTTAAAACAAGATCAGAGAAATACCCAACGGCTTTTTCTAAAACTTGTAACTCTCCTTTATTGAACTCCATTATTTTCTCCTTGTATTTAAAATATCTTAATATAGTATTACAACAATTACTTATAAATAACAACAAGGAATTGCATGTTAGATACAAGAAATGGCTTTGGTAAGAGATGCGAACTCATTGCAGCCGAATGGTTGTTATCTCAAAATTGTTACGTCTATTCTCCTTTCGTTGAACAGGGACCTGTAGACTTAATTGCTTTAGCTCCTGGTCATCAATGGTTTTTCTTTGATGTTAAAAAAGTAGGTCGAAGAAAAGATGGTAGTATTATCTCTAGGACATTAACATCAAGACAATTAAGTTTAGGTATCAGGCTTCTTTATGTGGATATAGAAACAAAACGAGTTGAGCTACATCCACATCAATTTTCCACTAAACCTTTTTCGGAGACAGATCCAACCACTTCCTCACTTCTTCGTTCAATGACGCACTCGCCAGATTAATCTTAGCCTTTAAAGATTTTACAATGTATTCATCAATTGTCCCTCGACAAAGTAAATCAACATACGTCACAGATTTATTCTGACCTATCCTATGACACCTGTCCTCCGACTGTACTCTTGTCTCTAAATTAAAATCGTTTGCGTAATAAATAACATTTGTTGCTGCGGTCAAAGTTAACCCGAACCCTGCCGTTTGTGGATTAGCTACAAAGAATCGTGCATCTCCAAATTGAAAGTTTTTAACGGCATCTTTTCTATCTGAATCCGAAGTGTCTCCGAAAAAACTAACCACCGATCCATGACCGTATTTTTTGGCAAGTTTAGCAGCAATACTTATTATGTCTTTTCTAAACCTTGACCAAATAATTACCTTGCCATCCATTTCTTCTATCGTTTCAAACAAAGCATCCATACGATTATTCTTTATATCAATAATGTTTCCATCATCCGTCTTCAGATATCCACATAAAACCTGTTGCAGTCGAAGTAACTGTGTCATTACTTCCGTAGCTGATATCAATTCATCATCGATCATTGTCACGGCATTTTTCTTTAATGAAGTGTAATGTTGTAGTTGTTCTGTCGAAAGACTTACTTCTCTTGTTGTGTATATCTTATCAGGTAAATCTAAGGCTTGATCTTTTGTAACTCTGAAAGAAAAATTATTTAGTTTATTAGATAATTCTTCCAGGTTTCTATAACCAATGATCTGTTGAAAAGAATGAGCACCCATCTGTTGAGTTCTCGTTACCGCATACCTACCTTGAAAGGCAAAGTAAGATGCAAACCCTAACAATTGATTACTCATGAATGAGCATTGAGAAAACAAATCTAATGGAGACTTAGTTACAGGAGAGCCTGTTAATATTCTTTTGTATGATGCCTTTTGTCCAAAAGCAATTAAAGCTTTCGTCCTCTTAGCTTTAAGATTCTTAATGGTAGTTGACTCGTCCACGGCTAACATAAACTTACAGTTCTGTGTAAAAGCATGTATATATTTTTTAACTTTAGGTGTAGCAAAACCTTCTACATTAATTAATAGTATTCTAAGTTTTGTTCTATCTTGAGTTCCTCGCACCAATTCTTTTTCTTGAGATTTATTAGGAGATGAATTCCATATGTAAACATCTTTATCGATCTCATCTAAGAAGTGTGTTGGTATTTCTGATACTTCCCAATTTCTATACACACCCTTTGGTGCAACAATTATAGCAGTATCTATTTCTTTTTTTATGTATAACCATGCAATGTTATCAAGTAATACTTTTGATTTACCACAACCCATCTCCATGAAATAGGCATAGTTCTTTTTATTATAACTTTTTTCTAAAGCATCTTCTTGATGTTTATATGGTTTTGTTTTGTATTTGAATTTCATTTGCTTCCCCTTACTTATATGTTATGTTGATCCAATCTAAACTAGAACTAGCTGATTGATCAGACAGATATTTACTTCCCTTAAAAGGTAGTCCATCTTCTTCTGGAGGTACTATATTATAATCTCCAAAATTAGATTCTGGAAGTTGGTTCATCTCCTCAGTAGTTAACCAAGAACCATACCATCTAACTTCCCACCAATCTTTCTTTACCCTCTTCCACTCTAAACCTGTTGCTAACATTCTTATAACTTTTTCATCTAAGCCACACATGAAACTTATTATCTCAATTGGCTTAGATATTTCCCACATTCTCTCAGCTTGAATCAGAGCCAAGTTGGGATTTTGTCTGAAAGTCGTAGACGTTACTTCTAGGTGTATCTCTGAGAACTTTACCTGCACTTTTCTTATCCATTCCTAATCTATATAAAGCTGACGTAGCTTCTCTAAGGTTAGTGTCTCCTCTTATGTAAGAGACTACTTCTTCTAAACAGGCAGTTGCGTCTAATTGTATATCTTCACTCATCTTCTTCCTCCTCCACTCCTCTTGATAATATTCCATGCTCACAAACTTTTAAAAACCATATTAAATCAGCGGGTTCTGCAATAGTTGTAATCATTTGAATCTTACCATTTTTATCCTCACCTATGATAACTAAATCGTTAAATTCTTTCGCAGCCATCTCGCAAACATTTTTAACAGGGTCTTTTGTTCTCTTTATTTTATCTAATTGTATAACATTGTCACTCATTTTTGTGGTGCTCCTTGACAACAATCTTCTATCACGGCATGACAAAGAACGCATTGTTCATGTCCATGCACTTCCATTGTTGATAGAACTCCTTGGCATCTCGGACAACGAGGTGCACAATGAGAAAACAATTCTTTAGAAGCTTCGTTTCTTTCCTGTACTTCTTTTGTCCATTCGTAATTTATTTCTTTTCCCATTTGTTTTTTATCTCCATTCTTAATGAGTGTGTATGCCCATTATATTTCATTTCGGTATATTTGGAAGCCATTCTTTTTGCTTTTTCTGCTTCTTTATCAGAACCTCCTAAAGCAAAATCAAGTGCTTCTTGCTCATAGTGCTTTATTATTTTATCAATAACTTTCATTTTCTTCTCCAAAATTATCATCTCCTATTAAAGCTTCAAGTTCGGCATCGCTCAATGATTCTAAATATGCATCATCTTTGAATGGGTCAATAGGTTTAATTTTAGGTTTATTTATTCTTACTGTTTCTTTTACCACTTCTTTTACAATGACCGTTTCTGTTAAGACTTGTTCTATTGTATTAAATCTGTAACCACATGCACCACACTTACGTCTTCTTTTTATCGCAGATGATTCCTGTGGTCTGCTATCCACAACAGACGTAGTGCTATTACATTTGATACAATTCATTTCTTCTTCCCCCCTTTTCTATATGAATATCTAGTGCCATGTTTTGACAATCCATAAAGCTTAGAATAGTAGCTACTCGGAGACATCATATCAACTAATGCAGATGTGCCATGAGATATATGCTCTGTCGGTTTAGAAATATATCGTTGATCGTCTTGCTCTTTTAAAGCTCTCGGATCATCCTCAAATGACATTTCATCCTCACTAGGTTCTATCTTTTTAGCCTTTAGTTCTTTGTGGTCTCTTGCTATACCTGCTTTCTTTGACTTACCCTCTGTTCTACACGAAGAGCAAGCCTTATCAGAAGTTCTTAGTACACTAACTGTTCTAAGTTTTTTCCCACACAGATAACAACAAGACCTATCTTTTATGCTTGCATTGATCTCTTCTCTTGTTCTTTTTATTCTAATCATAATTAACCCTTTAATATTCTTCGCCAATATTTTCTTAATGCTTCAGAGTAATAAGGATGTCCGTCCTTATCATACTCCAAGCATACATCATTTATAACTGACTCAACTTTAGTGACTGCCGTTTGCCATGAAATTTCTTCTCTAATAAGAGGATCATGTTCCAATTGAGTTTCCTTTTGTTCATTGTCCATTGTCCTGCGACTCCTTTCCATTGCCGTTTTCCAGGATACGACTCCACATTGTTAATCCAAAATCATACCCTTGTTTATAGTAAGCAGAAGATCGCTTGTTGTCATCTATTACTCCATCGAGCAATGCATCGGCTACACCATCCTTGAAGAAGTTTAAGTAACCTCTTCTTTTCTCTTCTAATGGGTTTGTCATCCTGCATTCTCCATAAATGTTTTGAAGGCTTGTGCTTTAATCATGTCATGTAAGAAAATATATTTAGGATTTCTTTTCTTTAAAACGTCTAAGTTTTCTTTGGTTGGTTTTGCTTTGAAATAAGATATAGATTTAGGCTGAGAAGGATCAATGAATAAAGTTTTCTTCATAGCCTTATTGAATTCCTTTTCATCAATATGCTTTTCCACCTGTCCATGACACCATACCTCAAAGCTTTGTTGATTCCATGAATCATCCCATTTACTATGCCATTTAGGTAAAGTTTTCTTACACCATATCTCTAATTCAGATAACCATGAATAATTCAAACCTTTCCCATCGCCATCCCAATCATCGCCACCTCCATGACCTCGATTGGATACTCGACCTACCTTTACATCTAAGACGTATAGATTCGCCTCGTAACAATATGTTTCTTCGCTCATTGATGCATAATGTTTAATAGCTTTTAACTCAATGTCTTTAGCCTTAAACTGAAATGTTTTAATCTTATGTAATTTATCACTCATTATTTTATTCCTTTCAAAATATGTGCAATGACATCCACAGTCCAACCATTGCCAATCATTTTATATCTCTGTGTATTCGATACAGAGTCTGTGTAATTATCAGGTAAAGTTTGTAATCTCTCACACTCAAGAGGTGTAAGCTTTCTCCAATATCTCTGCTCTTCATGGACAACAACATTATCTTTCTGAACAGTTGTAAGACAACCTGTCTTATCGTCTGCTCTGACTTCTATTCTTGCCTTTGCTTTGATGTTTGGATTGTAGTCATCCCTCTTACCTGTCAAAGGATTGATCTTTCTATTTATAATAGAACCTGCTCTCATTATTTTAGGCTCTCTGTTGCCACCTGTACAGGCATTTACAGTCGGAGACTTTGCATCCACCGAGTAAACTCTTTTAAGTATGTCATGACCATTTAAATTAGCCTCTCCAACTTGAACACATCCTTCGACATATCCAATTGCATAACCATGAGTTCCTGCACATACACACGGACTCTTTTTAGATTTATCATGAATTGTATTGGCTTGAGATTTATAGTTAGGATTCAATTGATTTCCACCTCTATAATTTATTATTAACTTATTCCCTGCAAGATACTTAGGTTCAATATTCTCTTCGGGTTCAAGTATATCCCTCAATACCAATCCCTTATCTTCGATAGGCATATCAAAAGGTATGTTCGTCCAATATAATCTCTTGCGATTTTGTGCTGATACTAAACTACTGTTAATCTCAATAGGTTCAACACCCATGTACTTACTGATAATGTCTTGAGATTCCTTCTTCATCTTAACATTTTCAAGTAAGAAATATTTTGGTTTAAATTCTTCCTTGATCCTTACAAATTCAAAAAACAATTTGGATCTAGGATCATCGAAGTTTAGATTCTTTCCTGCAAATGAAAATCCCTGACATGGACTCCCACCCATTAACAAATCAATAGGGTTTTCTTTTAAGTATTCTTCCCTAAACATTTCTCTAGTAAACCTTGTTACATCTCCTATTTCAATTGTATCAGGGAAATTTTCTCTAGTTACTTGCATGGCATACTTGTCAATCTCACAAGCATAGTAATTGTTAATTGACAATCCTGCCCTGCCCATTGCCAATTGACCACCACTCAAGCCATCAAAACAACTTATTACATTATACCTTTTCATCTAATCTCTCCATCATTGCTTTAAATAATTTTTCCTGGAATTCTGTATTACCTTCTTCTTCAATGTCATCCCAATCAAATAGAAAATGTCCATCGACAAGATTATGTACACCTATACAAGCACCATCTTTTACTTCTACGATGACCGAAGTCTTTGTTAATTCTCCTTCTGAAATCATTCTGTTTAGTTCATCTGTAACGTCTGATTTAAGTATCATCTCGTCAACAAAATCTGCTTTACAATATCTTTTACTCATTTACTTCCTCCTCAAAATCTAATTTAATTACCATGTCTTCAACAAGACCCAATCGTTCTTCTATGTAACCTCTTTTGTTTACTTGTTCTGTTAGTGATATTTGATATCTCGACATAGCACATTGTATGACATTCAATTCCAACTCACTTAATTCAAGCAGATCATATGATCTTTCTTTAGTTATCATCTCCATTTTTATACTCCTTTCTACATTCGTCACATATTTCCCGACCATCGTATGGTGGTTCTTCTAAATGAAATTTCTCATCGCAATCCCAACATTCATACTCGCCCATCTAAATTCTCCCTATAGTTCAGCCTCAAAATTACATTCATCATTTTCTTTTATGCAATCTCTGATCTCTCTTCCAAGTTCTAATCTTGCATACCATTCTAGATTAAACCTTACGTTTTCTTCAGTAACATTTTTATCTAGTACATTACTTAAATACTTAGCTAATCTTTCACTATTAAAACTATCATTCTCTTTAAAGAACTGATCAATATGTTTTAAGTATTCTCCTAAGACTCCTTCACATTCTTTGACACCCTCTTCAACTTTAGGTAAGTCTTCTTCACTATAAGAATAATTTAAGAACCTTGCATCTCCCTCCACTCCAAAGAAATCTGCATCATCTGAACTTTGAACTCCAAACATAAACTTGCCTTCTATATCTCCTGTGTAATATCTACCCATTATTTTTCTCCCTTCAATTTTTGTTTAAGTTGTTTCATTTCTTTTTTAGTTAAAATGTTAAAGCTATAATCATACTCTTCCCATTCTTTAGAAAACCAATCGAAAAAATATAAAGCATCATCCATGTATTTAAATGTACCAACATTTTCATCTCCTCTTGAGACAAAAACAGAATCATCAACTTTAATTTCCATTATCTTTCTCCAATCCATTGCTTGTTAAAATTAATTCTGATTCATCACTCCACGTTTTATAAATAGCTTGACCATCTTTGTTTAGTGGAGGTAATGGATTAAATGTTCCATCGTATAAATCATTATCAATATAAAAACTTAATCCTTCTCCGAGTTCATTCTCCATTAACGATGATGCTATTTCAGCTTGTAATGTCTCAAATTGTTTCTTAGGAATTTTTATTTTAAGCATTATGTTTCTCCTTATGGTTTTTATTATTCTCCTGCAATTCTTCAAGTAACTCTTCAGTTCCTGCACCGATACAATCAGAATCTAAAACTCCCTCTAATCTCTCGATGATATAACTAACATCAACTCTTAGATTTGTTTTGTTTAAAACTACCCATTCTTCATTAGCACCTTGCATTGATAATTCTTTTTCTAACTGATGATCATTGACAATTGCCTTTACAAACTTGACGGCATTTTCATTGAATCCACCGACACTAAACGAGGTCATTTGACTAAGTCGTAATCCATCTTCAACACCACAATAATTCAAGCCGTTCTTCCAATTGTAAATGCAAGCTATCGTTCCATCTGCAAATTTTATATTCCATTCAACATCACATTTGTGATCATCGTGACTGCCTTTAGGATTTCCAAAACAATGTTTTAGTTCTGCATATGTCGCATCAATTGTTCCTTGACCATGACTTCCAATTATTTCAACATCAAAGTTGCCGTTTTCAAAATTAAGTTTCATTTTCTTACTCCATTTCTCTATCTATTGAATCTACTTCTCTTAGTTTTTTAATGTCTAATCCCATCAATTTTTTTGCTAAGAATCTCATTTGATCATTAGTAATGTCATCATCAAGAGTGATTCCATGCTCCTCTGAAAAATATTCATTGAATGATCTCTTGTCATTGCTTAGTAATAAATTCCAAAGATGACCTATGTATGTGCTTTCAAAATCTTCCATTATAATCCCCTTACTATTTTAATTGTTAAATCTTGATTGTTAGGTAAATCCGTCCATCCTGCACCATTGCAGGTTGGACATGTAACCACCTCTTCTTCACTTATCGGCTGATTGCCATATCCTGCACAATCTTCACATGTGTATTGTAATGTCACACATGATGACCGAAGGTTGTTCATTGTCGCTCGACCATTGACCATTATACATACTCCTCAAACTTATGAAGTTGTACGAATAATAAAACCTCGCTCCAATCATCTGTGTTTAATAATGAATCATAAGTACATCCATAATCATCTTGATACATGATTGAATATTTTGTATCTAATTGTTCTAGTTTTTTTGTTTCTTCATCACAAATAAATATCTGTAAATTCTTGATTGTAAAACTAGGACAAACATCATTGCTATAAGATACAGATTCCCATGTGTGTGGAATTGCTACATCTAAAGTAATTGATGGATGAGTATTTTTAGGATCAATATATGGATTCTCTGAGTAGTCTCTATTTATATGTTTCATGATTTTCCTCTTCAATTAATTTATCTTCTATAATCATAATAATGACAATAAATCATAAGTAAACAATTAATTGCAACTTATCTAAACTATTGACTTAACATGTTAACTACCTGGAATTTACCTATATAAGGAGTTTTCCCAATGGGATTTACTTCTTAAAAATATTTGAGTAAATAGGTGTGCAAACGTGCAAACGTGCAAACATACTTCAAAGCCTTATTAGGCAACAAAGTTTTTGCACACTTTATGCACGTTTGCACACTTTGAAATCATTACTGAGCATCGTAGACTGTTTTTTCAATAATTATTGAATCCTGTAGTGAAAAACCCTATAGTAGCTTATGGCAACACCAGAGAAAAATTTAGCTAAACTTTTTAAGTTAAAACTACCTAAAAAAACTCATTATCAACGTATTGAATCCATTGCATCAAGTGGAACACCCGACACTTATTTATGTCATAATGGTTTATCTGTATTTGTTGAGTTAAAAACAACAAAAAACAACCGAGTTTTAGTCCGACCTTCTCAAATTGCTTGGAATCTGTCGCATTCTCGTGCAAAAGGGTTATCTTTCTTCTTGGTAAAGCACCTCTTGACCTCTGACCTATATTTATTTGAAGGTTTTAGGGCAATGGAATTATCATCTGATGGTTTGGTGGCAAAAAGCCTATATCAAGGCAAAAATTTTGACCAAATATTATACCACATCCTGCGACTTGCCCCTAATAATTAATAGTTAACATGTTAAGCAGCAATCCTGCGACCTGCGATCCATGACCGTAGGTTTTTGAGAAAATCCTGCGACCTGCGACCTGCGACCTGCGACCTGCGATCCATGACCGTAGATTTTTGACAAAAAAAATCTGAAGGTGGGGAGGATACCTTCAGATTTATTGAGTGAGATTTTATTACCTGTAAATAAAATCTAGATCATAAAATCATGATCTAGATTATTTGTCAATTAATTTAAGAATTTTTTATTATAAAAATCTAATTGATGATTGTAAACAATGAAATCATTATCTTTAAATTCATTAAATATTTCTTTATCAATTTTTTTAAATGTTAAACCAACTATTTTATTAAATGATAATGCATTGTTAAGGTCTGATTTGTCGCCGTCAATAACTTCACGTCCTAAAAATGTTTCTGGAAAGGTATCGTAAAAAACTACAGATATAGGAAAGTTTGTTTTTAATGCTAGTTTAACTTGGTTTTCATATTGAGCACGTCCAGAAAATGAAAATATTAAATGATAATTACTTGGCAAGTTTTCAAATAATCTTTTAGCTATTTTTGTATAATCAATGAATTCTAGATCATTGTTTTTTTCCATTAAGCCTGTTTTATAAAATGGATAATCACTAATTGTATTTAATCTAACAAAACCTTTTTTATTATTTTTAATACATTTTTTATCATAGTTAGATAACTCTTTATCTAATTGGTTCATAAAATTTTCTTTATCATTTAATAAATAATTTGTTTTGTTTTGTCTGGCGACATTTACAGAATTAAAAATTTTAGCAAATCCAGATCCTTTTAAGCACAAATCCATGCATCCTGCACTTTTAGAACCTCCACAAATTTTGTAATCTGGCATTAATGATAAACTAGCAAAATCTGTATTTTCTGGATTAATACCTTTCCAATTGCTATATTTTAAAGATTTTCTAACTTTGGTATTACTTTGTTTTGTATCTAATAATTTCATAATTTTTTCCTCTTCATTGATTTAATTAACAGTATCATAGTTACAACAAAACACAACAATTATTGACTTAACATGTTAACTAGTTCCAGGAATTATCCTTAACATGTTAAGCACTTTTCTCTTGACAAAATTTTCATGGCGTGACCGTATCAATAGCTATGACCGAAGGTCATGACCGTTTGGTCGTTAACATGTTAACTAATTTTTATTGATGTGTTCCCTGCGTCCTGCGATCCATGACCGTTTATGAAAAACCCAGGCACAAAAAAACCCAGCTCGTAAGCTGGGTTTTTTCTTCGAGGAAAGTGTTTAGTATGTTCTAGCTATTTCTTTTCCAGTAAACAATTGATCAACCATTATGATATATTTCTTTTGTTTTTTTATAGCCTCTTCTTCTGTTAGGTTTGTATACTTTCCAAACTTGTAAAAGTTATTAGATTGTTTTTGTATTCTTAGTTTCTTAGACATTCCTATTCCTCCAGATTAAAGCTAAACCACATAACGATACTGTTATACCTATTGATCCAAATAATGCAACGGCTGACAATTCATATAGATCATTCACTAAAGGTATTCCAATTGTCCATGCAACATATGTGAATAACAGACCAAACACAAAACATATTGCTCCCGTTATTCTGTCACCAGTTTTGTCTTGATGCTCGATCTCTTTATATGTTAATTTACTTCTCATTATTCTTCTCCTCTTTTAATTTTCTTATTATGCTGTTTGCTAAATCCATTTTACTCGCCATATCTCTTATATTCGCAAATACATTATCAAAACCTTTTTTATCTAGTTTCTTATTTTGTAAAGCCATTATAAGAATTTCTCCTGCTGTCTCCCATGATGGTGTTATATCTATTTTATTACTCATTTTGTTTTCCTCTTCGATGTTATGAGGTGCTGAATAACTCAGCACCTCGATTGATTACTTAGCTATTAATTTAAGTGATGTTCTAGTATGAGCCTTAACGATATGCTCTTTAACATCTGACTCGACTAAGTAAAAGTCTTCATGATGTTCTGCGATATCTTCTTTAATACTCTTCTTTAATTGTTTAAGTCTATCGCTAAACATTTTAGAGCAAGCCTCGATAGCAATATACTCTTCTCTTATAGTCTTAAAGTTAACGTCTTCTAAACTATATTGGATTGTCTTCTTAAAAGTTTTACTTAACATTTTGTTTTCCTCTTCTTTGTTGTTAATATAATTATATTAATCAATATATAAATAGAAGTCAACAAGTAATTGCAAGTAATTAAAACTATTAACTTAACATGTTAATAGTTAACATGTTAACTATGACCGTTTCTAGGGTTACTATGTGATATTCCATATCAGCTATTAACTACTATAGACCCCCCACCCCACATATAAGGGGGGCACACATGTATGGCATAGGTGTAATAAGTTTGGTTGATAAATTCATTCAAATGTATTATCGTTCCAACATGTCAAAAAATTTAGAGTCATTGCCAGATGAGGTTCTTAAAGAACTCCTGTTACTGGAAGAGCAAAAGAACAGATTAGAAACTCGTGAGATAGCCCGTGATAAATTTATGTACTATGCAAAACATGTGTATGAAGGGTTTATAGAAGGTAGGCATCACGGAATCATAGCTGAAAAATTGGAAGCCATAGCCGAAGGTAAACTGAAACGACTTATTGTAAACATGCCCCCCCGTCATTCTAAGTCTGAATTTGCTTCTTATTTAATGCCCTCTTGGTTTTTGGGGCGTAATCCAAAATTAAAAATAATACAGGCTACCATGAACACTGAACTTGCTGTAAGATTTGGTAGGAAGGTTCGTGATTTGATCGCTGATCCCATTTATTCAGAGATTTTCCCAAACACGGACTTGAAACAGGATAGCCAGGCTGCAGGTCGTTGGGAGACCAGTGCCGGTGGGGAATATTTCGCTGCAGGGGTGGGTGCTGCAATGACAGGTCGTGGTGCTGATTTATTAATTATTGATGATCCGCACTCGGAACAAGATGCGTTGTCCGCAAACGCTTATGATAATGCCTACGAATGGTATACTTCTGGTCCTCGTCAGAGATTACAACCGGGGGGTACCATAATAATTGTACAAACCAGATGGTCAAAAAAAGATTTGACGGGTCGTTTATTGGCTGCACAGGCAAAAGACACTATGGCAGATCAATGGGAAGTGGTCGAGTTTCCTGCAATCCTACCATCGGGGGAACCATTATGGCATGAGTTCTGGAATAAGGATGAATTATTAAAGGTCAAGGCTTCACTGTCCCCCGGCAAGTGGAATGCACAGTGGCAACAAGATCCCACATCTGACGAAGTCGCTATGATTAAGCGTGAGTGGTGGCAGTTATGGGAGAAAGAAAAAATTCCGAGGCTTGATTATATTGTACAATCTTATGATACGGCTTACAGTAAAAAAGAGACAGCTGATTATTCTGCTATTACAACGTGGGGTATATTTGAACCAAAGGAAAATGGTGAGCAGCATATTATATTACTTGATGCGTTAAAGGGGCGGTGGAATTTTCCAGAATTAAAAGAAATCGCTGTTGAGCAAAACGAATACTGGGAACCTGACATGATTTTGATTGAGGCAAAAGCCTCTGGTCAACCGTTAGCGGATGAGTTAAGATTAATTAATTTACCGGTTGCCACATTTAGCCCTGGAAGAAGGCGAGGGGGTAACTTGGATAAAACGACAAGGATGCATATTGTGTCCCCTATTTTCGAGTCGGGAAAAGTGTGGTATCCTGATGAGAAGTTTGCTGACGAGGTTATAGAAGAAGTTGCTTCATTTCCTAATGGCGATCATGATGATTATTGTGATAGTATGACGATGGCTATAATGAGATTTAGACAAGGCGGGTTTATTAGTTTACAAGGTGAGGAGATTCCAGAAGATTGGTTTCCTCGTAGAGCAAGAGAGTATTATTAATGGCTAAGAAAAAACCCATAAAAAAAATTAAGGGTAAAAGCGTTACTAATCGATTTTCGGATCGGATGCTTCCTAACAAGAAGAAAACAACGAGGATAACATAATGGCGGAACCTAGACAAATAGCAGGAATGGTCGAACAGTCAATGGGCAGTGGTGGAAGTATGATGCCAGAGGAAGATAGTCTGGATATCGAAATACCATCGACCACTGACGAGTTACCAGAAGGAATTGAATTAGCTGGAGAAGAGGGAGTAGAGATTGAAGCCGAGCCTTATGATCATGGAGCCAATCTCGCAGAGGTTCTTGACGATTCAGTTTTGGGAGAATTATCATCTGACATACAATCCAAGTTCCGTGAGGATTTGGAATCAAGAGAAGATTGGGAAGAAGCCATTTCCAAGGGACTAGGGTTACTTGGAATAAACTATGAGGATCGAAGTGAACCATTTTTAGGGGCGAGCGGTGTAACTCATCCGTTACTATCAGAAGCGGTTACGCAGTTTCAATCACAGAGTTATAAAGAGATGTTACCAAGTGGCGGTCCTGTAAAAGCTCAAGTGCTGGGAACACCTACGCAAGAAACTGAAGCACAAGCTCAACGTGTTGAAGATTTTATGAATTATCAGATTACTGAGATCATGGAGGAGTATGATCCTGACACTGATCAAATGTTATTTTATCTGCCCTTAACTGGTTCTACCTTTAAGAAAGTATATTTTGACGAGACTAAGCAAAGGGCAGTTTCTAAATTTGTACCAGCCGAGGATATGGTTGTTCCGTACTCGGCTTCTGACCTAAGAACAGCGGAGAGGGTTACGCATGTTGTTAGAATGACATATAATGACATTCGTAAACTACAAGTAGCAGGAGTGTATAAAGATGTTGAATTATCTAGCTCAGATGATGGAGAAAGCGAAGGGGCTATCCAAGAACGTGCTGATGAGTTGTTGGGACTACGTCCAAATTATTCTGATGACACTTATACTTTATTGGAATGCCACATTGATTTGGACTTGGAAGGTTTTGAAGACACGGATATGGAGGGGAATCCTTCGGGGGTTATGTTGCCTTATATTGTTACCGTTGATCAAAGTTCTGGAAAAGTGTTATCGATTTCTAGAAACTTTAGAGAACAAGACACATTAAAAAGAAAAAGGCAGTATTTTACGCATTTTAAATTTTTACCAGGGTTTGGTTTTTATGGTTTTGGATTATTACACACCATCGGGGGTTTATCCCGTGCAGCGACTTCAATTTTAAGGCAATTGATTGATGCCGGTACGTTATCGAATCTTCCAGCGGGTTTTAAGGCTCGTGGTGTTCGTATTCGTAATGATGATGAGCCTCTTAATCCTGGGGAGTTTCGAGATATCGATGTACCGGGTGGAGATCTCAAGAACTCAATCATCCCACTCCCCTATAAAGAGCCTTCAGCTACGTTAGCACAGCTTTTAGGTGTGGTTGTTGATTCTGGTAGACGTTTTGCACAGGTTGCAGACGCAAAAGTAGCGGATATGAACTCAAATGCACCAGTTGGAACGACTGTTGCACTGATTGAACAGGGTTCTAAGATCATTTCTGCTATACATAAGCGTCTACATTACGCTCAAAAGCAAGAATTTCGTATGTTAG
>Ga0114995_10000747_pt1 | contig 22831 bp, 18 predicted proteins | sample ArcticOcean_MG_C_11_FD_87038 | JGI IMG/M metagenome (GOLD analysis project Ga0114995, IMG submission 87038) | Marine microbial communities from western Arctic Ocean - ArcticOcean_MG_CB2_154 | ecosystem: Environmental > Aquatic > Marine > Oceanic | place: Arctic Ocean: Canada Basin | collected... | reverse complement strand
CCCAATTAGGCTGCTAGATTTACTTGCACCGCATCTTATGCTGACTGCAGTAATGCGACCAAGGTCTCGCGTGTGGCCTGTGCTTCTTCTGGGTTCAAGAAAAATTCAGATGCTGCAAAATCTGTCACTCCGGCCTCACGCATTTTGCTGATACCTTCCACAACTTCATCAATGGTACCCACGATTGCCACATCGGCTGGGCCATCTACACCTTCACGGTCGAGCATGGCTCGGTAGGAGGGCAACTGACCATACATTTTCAAATTTTTACCAATAACCCCGCGTACCACATCGGGTTGATCGGTCACACAGACGGGCAGGGTAGCAATGATTCTTGGCGCTGCTCGCCCAGCTGCTTCTGCGGCAGCGGAGATTTCTGGCGCAATGTGTTCTTTAACTGTCTTAGGACCAACCCAAGCCAGTGAGGTGCCGTCGGACAGCGCACCAGCCACCCTTAAGGCTTGGGGGCCAAGCGCAGCTACAAGCACTGGCACATGGGTTTCTGGCGCGCGGAATACCTTGGCATCACAGCTTATAGTCTCACCGGTAAAGTTCACTGTGCCTTCTCTAAGTAGCGGCATTAGGACGCTAAGATATTCCCGCAAATGACGAATGGGTTTATCAAAACCAATGCCCAATTGGGCCATCATGGTTTCATGGGAGAGGCCGATGCCTAAGGTGAGTGGGGCGGTCATCATATTGGACACTGTCAATGCTTGGCCGGCTAGGATCATTGGGTGGCGTGGGTGAGTGGGAATAATAGCGGTACCCAGCTCCATGCTTGTAACGACCTGTCCAACAGCGCTCAATACCGTCAGTGCATCAAAGCCGCCGGTTGGGTGCTCGGCTAACCAATAGCTGGCAAAACCGTCTTTTGCAGCCTGTATTGCATGGTCTCGCACCGCAGGAATGGATGCTTTTTGTACCAACCCCGTACCGTTAATGCCAATTTTCATCCAATCTTCCCCTGTCTGTGAACCTCTAGAAATTGAGGCCTTATAGCCTAACCATAGCCTTTTTCTCAGCCCATCGTTAGCCCTTGGTTTTCTGTAATAGCGTCATTAATCTTGCGGTTTTGGATTAATCGACCTTATGCTGGGCATCGCCGGTTCTGCGAATGGTTCCTCAGAATCTTCGCTTGTTTGGTTTATTAGTACGCCTGTTTGGATAAGAGTATTTTGCCTAAGATGATGACCGAAGTTGCCCTTGCCTATATTTTTGACGCTCAGGGAAGAGTACTTATTGCCAAGCGGCCTCAGAATAAGCATATGGGTGGTTACTGGGAATTTCCTGGTGGCAAGTTGGATTTGGGCGAGTCGCCGGCACAAGCCATTGAGCGCGAAATTTTTGAAGAACTGGCAATTTGTGTGACTGCGACAAACGTACTGTCTCGCTTTGCACTGGCAGTAACTCCTGAGTTGGCGTTTTTTCCGGTAATCTGCCAGTGGCTTAGCGGCGATATAGTGCTTTTAGAACATGATAAATACAGTTTTGTGGCGCCAGAACATCTGGCTAACTCTAATTTTAACTCTAAGTTGAACTCTAAGTTGAACTCTAATTTTAACTTAGCACCGGCGGATGTTGTTGCGGCACGCAAGTTAATCAATTTCTTGCACAGCAAGCCTGCAAAATGAATAAAGTGGCCGCAAGAATTAAGTAAGGTAAAGGGGACAGTAGATGGAAATTGAACACGGCAGCGTAGCAACAACAAGGCATAAAAGTGCTTATTTGGCTTGTGGCCCTAAAGACGGTCCACGAATATTTTTTGTTCACGGGTGGCCTGAGCTGTCCCTGAGCTGGCGGCACCAGTTGTTAACACTGGGCAACCTTGGCTTTAGAGCCATAGCGCCAGACATGCGTGGTTATGGACAATCTTCAAATTATGCTAAACATGAAGACTTTGCCGTCAGTGAGGCGGTTCAAGATATGGTTGAGTTACATACAGCTTTGGGGCAAGGCCCAGCAGTTTGGGTAGGTCACGATTGGGGTGCTCCTGTAGTTTGGAGTGTCGCACTACATCACCCTGAAATAGTTCATGCATTAGCAAACTTGTGTGTACCGTTAGGTCTTGAGGCCGGGGTGGATTCCATCATGGAGCATGTGGACCGAAGCATTTACCCTGCAGATACTTTCCCCAAGGGGCAGTGGGAATATCAATTCTTTTACAATGAAAATTTTGCTGCGGCCCAAGCAGAGATGCAAGCAGAGCCACTTAAGACAGTGAAATTACTCTTCAGAAAAGGCGATCCAGCAGGCGCAGGGCAACCCGCCTCCACAGCCTTTACGCGAATAAATGGCGGATGGTTTGGTCCTGATGGCATTCCAGATATGGACATAGACCTTGATGTTATTTCTCCAGCTGAGGCAGATATTTTTGCCCAGGCATTAGGCCGAAATAGTTTTTTTGGCCCCAGTTCTTGGTACGTGAATCACGAAAACAATGCGGCCTTTAGCGCCAAAGTGAGCTCTGTATCTATTACTAAGCCGGTACTGTTTTTTCACGGCGAATATGATTATGTATGCCAAACGGCTACTGGCACGCTGGCGGATCCCATGCGCGCAAGGTGTGTAGATTTGACTGAAATTTTTGTTAAGTCAGGACATTGGATGGCCCAAGAGTGTCCTATTGAAGTAAATGCAGGGTTAACACACTGGTTAATCAGTAAAGTTGGCTATTGGCCCTAGTTGGCGCAACCCTAATATTATGCGCGAATGATTGTGTACGGGCATAAAACACAGTGCAAAAAGCCCAAAAGCCCAAAAGATAAAGAAGAAAAAGAAGATAAAGAAAAAAGAAAAAAAAAGAGAAAGAGAAAGAGAAAACTATGCCAAATAGCAGCGAAACCGACCAAGCATCTAAGCTGGATTGCCCACGACCAGAGTATCCAAGACCTATATTACGCCGAGATCGCTGGCTGAATCTAAATGGTCAGTGGGATTTTTCCGCAGATCCAGATGGCGTGGGCGTAAGCGAGGGTTGGCAAAACCGTACTGAATGGTCAAGCACCATCACTGTGCCTTTTGCGCCAAACAGTTCTGCTAGTGGCTGTGCTATTGACCCTAATACGCAACGCGTTTGGTATCACCATAGTTTCAACAATCCAGGTTGGCAGGGTGAAGAAGTGGTACTCAATATTGGTGCCTGTGATTTTATCACCACAGTGTTTTTGAACGGTCACAATGTGGGCAGTCATACGGGTGGCTATAGCCCGATTAAGATAAATATTACAGGGGCGTTACAAGCTGGGGAGAATCATCTCGTTATTGCAGTGAAAGATTCAGGGTCCTGGCAGCAGCCGCGAGGTAAACAAGCCGGTGATACTCGGTGGCCAATAGACTACGACGCAGTCATTGGTATTTGGCAAACCGTATGGTTGGAGCCGGTTCAAGCCACGCATATTGAAGTGCTTAACTACGCTTTTAGCATGGCTGAAAACAGATTAGCGCTAACTATTAATTTGAGTGATAGTTTTGACGGTGAGGTGCAGGTAACCGTAGCTAAATCGAAAATGCTCGTCAATGCTCAAGCACCAGATACCAGCAAGGCAGATACTGAAGAATATTTCATAAGCCAAGTAAGCCAGCAGCGCTCCGAAATTAAGACCGCACTGCATATCCCAGACCCTTGTCTTTGGTCGCCAGATTTACCGCAACTGTATGACGTGACCATTGTCCTTGTGAATAACCAAGGCGCCGAAGTGGACCGAGTTGCAAGCTACACAGGCTTGCGTGAGGTAGCGGTCGCAGCAGGCAAACTATGCCTTAACGGTGAGGCCATTTATCTGCGCGGCGTATTAGATCAGGGCTACTTCCCCGAGGGTTGGTATACGCCGGTCGATGACGCGGCCATGGTGCGCGATATAAAGCTGGCCAAACAATTGGGTTTCAACTTGGTTAGAAAACATCAAAAGGCGGAGGACCCAAGATACCTATATTGGGCCGATCAGCTTGGGCTGATGGTTTGGAGCGAAATGCCATCGGGGCGTATTTTTTCGAACAATTTAGTTGAGTCATTAACTCAGGAGTGGACGGCTTTGGTACGCCGAGACCAGGCACACCCCTGTGTTATTTGCTGGGTACCCTTTAACGAATCTTGGGGGGTGTGGCATCAATCGTCGCGGCCACAGCAACGCGCTTTTGTAGATGCAATTTATCACCTAACCAAAACCCTGGACCAAACTCGTCCGGTTGTGGCTAATGATGGCTGGGAGTATTCCTCTGGAGATTTATGGACATTGCATCTATACGATAGCGCGTCAAACGACTTGAGTAAGCGTCTAACCGACTTACAAAATAACCCACACGCAACGGTGTCGGATGATGCTAATAGTCGCGTCGGCACCTTACCCGGGGCCGATCCAACGGGGCTGCCCATACTACTGACTGAGTGCGGTGGGGTGGGTTTTACCGCAGAGCAACAGCAAGACGAGCATTTTTTCTACGGCACTTGGCCAGTTAACGCACAAGAGTTGATGGCGCGGATAGAAGACCTGGGTCGTGGATTGTCCAGCTTGGATGCGCTGCAAGGTTTTGTCTGGACCCAACTCACGGACGTTCAGCAAGAGATTAATGGGTTACTGTACTTTGACCGTCAACCCAAACTGCCTGTTAAGCAGTTGCAACGGATATTTGCAGCTATCGGAGAAAAATCTACGGACTAACTTTTGTAGTTAGTCCGCGGGGTACTATTCAAACTGCGCCTCAGATGCAGACTATGATTCAGATTCAGATTCAGATGCAGACCCTGACCCTAATTAGAACTAAAATTAAAACTAAGGTAGAGGCTCTGCATAAGTAACATTGCTCTGGCTCAGTTGGTCTATTTCTACCTGACTAAAACCCAATTCTTGAAGTATTTCTCCATTGTGCTCGCCAAGGCTTGGCGTATGCGCATGGATATTGCTAGGCGTATTGGAAAACTGTGCCGGTGGTCGCGGTGAGCGAATTTGCCCTGCACGTGGATGTTCGTAAGTCCACAGTGCCTGCATGGCCTGAATCTGAGGGTCGTCTGGAATTTCGTGACGCATATTGATGCGCGAATACGGCACATCGTTTTGCTCAAAGCGCTCGCACAGGGTATCAGTAGTAAATTGACTGTAAGCGGCGTTCATCAGCTCATTCAGCGCTTCTCGATTTCTAGCCCTAGACTCAAAATCTTGGAAGCGCGGGTCGCCAATAAGGTCGTTCAGTTGTAACGAAGCCAAAGTACCGTCTATTTCTGCTTGTTGGACAGGCATTGCGGCAATCCAACCATCTTTGGTTTTGCGCATAAACATACTGTGATCGCCGTCAGGTACGGTCTCAATGTCGTCTTCCAGCAGGGTGTAATTCGGCATTGTATCTGGCCAGAGAAAAAACAGACTGGCATCCAACATGGACAATTCTACGCGCTGTCCATGGCCTGAGCGTTCGGCTTGAAACAGAGCCGCTACAATTGCTTCGGCTGCAGTGAGTGACGTAATTTTGTCACAAACCAAATTATTCACCATTGCCGGGTCACCTTTGGGTTGCAGCGTAGCAAAGCCACTGATGGCCTGAATAACCGCGTCGTAGACCCTGCGCTTGGCATATGGGCCTACGGCGCCGACGCCGTTGATAGAGGCGTAGACGAGCTTTGGTTGCGCCTGTTTAAATTCATCGTAGCCAAGGCCTAGTCGGTCCATCACCCCAGGACGAAAATTTTCCATAACCACATCAGCGGTAGCAATAAGTTTACGTGCAATAGCTAATCCCTCAGGGCTTTGTAGGTCTAAGCAAAGAGAGCGCTTGTTGCGATTCATTGTGGCAAAGGGTCCAGGCATGCCATTGCTCTTGGGTAGGCCGCCGCGCATTAAGTCGCCCTTAGCTGACTCAATTTTGATTACCTGGGCACCTTGATCGCCGAGTATCGAAGCCGCAATTGGACCCGAATAGACTGCTGTAAAATCAATGACCCTGACTCCTTGGAGAGGACCCGTTGCCGTACCGCCTAAATTTATCCGCTCTGCCATTTTATAATTCCCCATAAGATGACAAAGGTTTAACAAACTTTCACAAACAAGCCCAGAAAAAAGAGTCAAAAAGCGCCAAAAAGGAAAGGACTGGCAGAAGCATAGGGGCGTTACTTAGAGGATTAAAGCTTGATGACACAATGGATGCCAGAGGTATGTGTTAGGTATGAGTTAGGTTAGCCGATAAGCAGCTAGGCGGAGAAAACTTACGCATAAGTCTAATGCGAAAACCTTATGCAAGCTTGTGCGGAGGTCAAATTCAAAAATCTTATGTTTTTTAAAGCCCATTCTTACGTAATAAGAGCGGTAACTTTTACGTAATAAGATAGGTGGCTCTTTGGTAGTAAGAGAGGTAACGCTTAAGTAATAAGAGAAACTCTTTAGTAATAAGAGAAACTCTTTAGTAATAAGAGAAACTCTTTAGTAATAGGAGAAGTTCTTAAGTAATAGGAGCAATGCTTAAGTAATAAGAGAGGTGACCAGATACACGGCAAAAATGCCGAGAGCGAGGAAGCTCTTGAGATCGAAATATGTCTTTAATACTCTCATGGCCGCTAAGGTATAGAAGCAAGCCCCGGTTCGGAAATACCTTATTGCGATATCTTTATAACAAAAGTGGTGCTAACTCAAATTTCCAGCTGAAGGTGCTGGGAGCAAAACTTTCGTCGTCACTTTTTTACGGTCAGCCTCGCGGTCACTTTCGCCGCCACTTTTACCCGATAGGGCGAGCCTTTAGAATTGCCGAATAGCGTTAATATCTAACGATACAATACAAGTAATAGCGCAATGGGCGCCACGATAATCCATAGGCCAACACCCAAGCCAATACTGCGCATAGACATTTGACTCAACGTCTGGCGGTTTATTTCGAGGCCAATCATAGCTAAAGCGATCACCAGCAGTGCCTTGCTCAGCAGCCCAATATAGCCAACAACAACAGGCTCTAATGGAATAAAGCGGCTGATAACGGCCATGCCGACAAAAAGTAAGACGAAAGTTGGCACGCGAATCTTTGCCTCTCGGCGGCCGTAAATTAGACTCACAGCGAATGCCAAAGGAATCAGCCAGAGCGTTCGCCCGAGTTTTACTGCGGCAGCAACTTGGGCTGCTTCGTCGCCATAGATTGCAGCTGTGGCGATAACGGAGCTAGTGTCGTGTATCGCCAGTGCCACCCAGGCACCAAAAACTTCCTGACTTAAGCCCAGTAGGGTGCCAATAAAAGGAAAGGTCAACAGGGCAACGATATTGAGCAAAAAAACCAATGCGGTGGCCACAGCAAATTGTTGGGGTTTAGCATTAACCAAGGGGGCTAGAGTGGCAATAGCGGTACCACCGCAAATGGCGGTGCCACTGGCAATAAGCGTTGTTTCTACCTCATCAGAGCGCAGAAATTTGCCCATGAGCAGGCCTAAGCCTAGGGTGCCTAAAACAAACACAGCAACAATCACACCGTAGTCCGATGACATTTGCATAAGACTGTCTATGCCCAAGGAAAATCCCAGCAGAACAATGGCTGTTTGCAGGCTCAGTTTGCCAATTGTGGCGCTGTTTTTGATGGGGTTCACATTGAGGGTCAAGCGCAGCAATAAGGCACCCAATAAGGCGTAGGCAGGGTTCTGGAAATATATACCCAACGCGATGACTAAGAACACGCCAAGCCAGACTAGAGCCGACTTTTGTCGGTGATCTTGTGGATGCTTTTGTGAGTGTTGTGGTGCTACGTCCTGAGATGTTTCATCTACAGTCATGTTCGCCGTTCCTCTCCCTCTACTGACGTCAATCCTATAGCAATTAGCTGCTGGGGCTAGCTTTGTTTGTAGTAGTCAGCTTTGCTAAATGTTGCGATTGCCCTAAGCGGCGGCGGGGTTCAAAGACTCTTGAGTCTTGATGCGCATAAAAAATAGCCCGAGAATGATCAAGTTAATGACGCCAACCCCTGCTGCATAACTGAAGGACCACTCATAGTTACCGGTAGCATCGAACAGTAGTCCGCCAACAACGCCACCAGTGCCCATGCCAATCCAACCAAAAAACGAAGTAATACTCATTGCCCGGCCAGAATATCGTGCTGACACCATGGTTCTTGTACAGACTAAAATGGAGGACATAACACCCGAGTAGGTAAAGCCAAAAACGATAGCCAACAGATAAAGATTTAGATCGCTATGAAAATAAGGGAACCAAAGTACCGATACTGTTTGCCCAGCGGACATTAGAATATAGCCAGGTAACGCGCCAATGGTGTCGCCAAGTTTGCCACCAACAATACGCCCAAAAGCGCCACTGAACATAAGTAGCGTTAAAACAGTAGTGGCCTCATCTAATGTTCGGCCGTTATCCGTTAACAAGGGCACCAGATGCACAATGGGTACAGCCATACAATTGCAGCAAAAAATGATAGCCATGCTGATCCAAATAATGACCTCCCGCTCGGACAACGGAAAATTACGTACTTCCACCTCAGGGCTATTCCGCGCCACTTCCCGCAGCGGAGATTCTTTAATTAAAAACGCAATCGGAAAGGCAATGCAAAAATAAACGACGGCACTTATCACATAGGTGGTTTGCCAGCCATATTGCTCCAATGACATTGCGCATAGGTAAGGCACAATACCTTGTCCTACCGCGCCTCCCGAGGCTGTAACGCCAAGGGCCAAGCCTGGCTTATGGGTGAACCAAAAGCCCACATTGGCAAATAGTGGTGAGGTCACCATGGCGTTGCCAAAGGCACCAAAAAGGAAATACAGGCCATAGAACTGATATATAGATTGCTGACCACTTAGGGCGAAAAGGCTGGCAGCCATGGCTATTGCTGCGATAAAGCCAAAATATCGTGTGCCATATTTGTCTGCAATATAGCCCCACAAAATGCCAAATATCGCAGAGGAAAACGAGATAACCGTATAGCCCAGAGAGGTTTCACCTCGGGTCCAACCAAACTCCGCAGACAGTGGCTTAAGAAAAACTGAAATGGTGCCCAAGGTACCGAAAGCTAGGGCGCTTAGGGTGAAGACTGCAAATACCATAACCCAGCCGTAGGCGGGGTCTTTTGCCGGCGCATGCATTTCATTTGCGATCATTGTATCTAAGCGCCTTGGTTAAACTTGCACAAACATCATAGCCCAAAATTGAGACGACGTTTTCAAAAAGCTTTCTGGCGGGTTGACACAGCAAAAGTGTGCTTATAAATACTCGAAGGCTTAACTAATAAACCCAACTTGGTCGATTGGCAATTGACAAATTTTCGTACTTGGGGTTTTGTACCAGTGTCGTATATTCCAGAGTCTAAGATGCAAAACCTGCCAAATTCCACTGAAGTCATCATAATAGGCGGGGGCATCGTCGGCTGTTCTATCGCTTATCACCTAACTGAACTGGGTGTAACAGATGTACTGCTATTGGAACGGAAGCAGCTGACCTGCGGCACCACATGGCACGCCGCTGGGTTAGTTGCTCAACTACGAGCATCGCAAAACATGACTCGGCTGTCTCAATACACCACAGAGTTGTTTGCCAATCTCGCACAGGAAACCGGCCAAGAAACCGGTTATCAAAAAACCGGCTCTATCTCCATGGCCCTTCACGCTGAGCGGTTTGAAGAACTAAAACGTCAAGCCAGCATGGCCAGTGCCTTTGGCGTGGATTGCGAGATGGTCGATAAATCTTTCGTCAACGCACAATGGCCCGAAATAGACACCACAGATATGTACGGTGCGGTTTATCTGCCAGGCGATGGACAGACCAACCCTGTCGACACTACCCTTGCGTTGGCCAAGGGCGCTCGTAGTCGCGGCGCAATGATCGCTGAACAAACTTTGGTTGATCGCTTGGCCATTGAAGACGATATTGTTGTGGGTGTGTATCTTGAAGATGGCACGTTAATACGCGCCAAGCAGGTAGTCATAGCCGGGGGTATGTGGTCACGCGATTTTGCCAGTCAACATAACGTTAGGTTGCCTTTGCATGCGGCCGAGCACTTTTACCTCGTGACCGAACCGATACCTAGCTTTACAAAAATGAGACCCACTCTGCGCATGCCCGATGAGCAGGTTTACTACAAATATGATGCGAGCAAACTTTTACTCGGTTGTTTTGAGTTAGAGGCCAAACCTTGGGGTATGGAGGGTATTCCCAAGGATTTTTGTTTCGATTCACTGCCAGAAGACTTTGCGCACTTTGAACCTCTGTTCGAAAAAGCTCTTAAACGCATGCCCGAGTTAGCAGGTGCTGGCATTAACCTTTTCTTTAATGGTCCCGAGAGTTTTACCGTCGACGATCGCTATTTGTTAGGCGAAACCGCCGAAGTTAAAAACCTGTTTGTTGCCTGTGGCTTCAACTCCATTGGCATTCAATCGTCCGGGAGTGCGGGTAAGGTTTTGGCCCAGTGGATGCAGCAGGGCAAACCGCCTATGGATTTGTGGGATGTAGATGTTCGCAGAACCTTTCCCTTTCAAAGTGAGCCTAAATTCTTATATGCACGCACCAAGGAAACTCTAGGGCTACTCTACGATATGCATTGGCCGCACCGACAATATGCCACTAGTCGCAATGAACGGCTTAGTCCGGTGCATGCGGCCTTGGAAGAACACGGCGCGGTATTTGGCGAACTGGCAGGGTGGGAGCGCGCTAACTGGTTTTCTCTGGAAACGGAAAACACCTACAAATATACCTATGGAAAACCTAACTGGTTTGATGCCTGCCAAGCCGAATGCGATGCGGTGATGAATAACGCCGCACTTTTTGATCAATCGAGTTATCCAATATTTATTGTCGAAGGGCCCGAGGCACTAGCGCTACTGCAATGGCTTTCTGCCAATCATTTGGATGTCGGTACTAAGCAAATAGTTTATACCCAGTGGCTAAACAAAGACGCTGGCATTGAGGCCGATGTGACCATTACGCGGCTAGCGGTAGACAAATTTATGGTGGTCAGTGCTTGTGCATCTGAATTGCGTGATGGCTACTGGCTAAACAAACACAGCGGTGACTTTGATTGCACGATAAAGCACGAGCCTGAACTTGTAATAGTTGGTCTCATGGGGCCGAAATCTCGGGATATTCTGTCGGGCTTAGTGATTGGGTCTGCTCAACGCATAGAAGATTTAGAGTATTACCATTCCGCGGAATACCTAGTTAATGACATTCCCATACGAACCAATCGATTAAGTTATGTGGGCGAACTGGGTTATGAGCTTTATGTGCACCGTGATCAAGCCTTGGCACTTTGGCGCACATTGATGGCTGCCGGGCAGTCTTATGGCCTTAAACCGGCTGGGATGCACGCTATGAACGCGTGCCGTATGGAGAAGGGATACCGCCATTGGGGCCATGACATTCATGACCACATCAACCCTTATCAAGCAGGGCTAGGTTTTGCTGTGGCCATAAACGCAAAGGATCAACGCAGGGGACCAGAATTTCTCGGGCGTAAAGCGTTAACAGGCACGAAAGGTGTGCAAACCCAGCGGTTGGTGTCTTTAGCCATAGACGCAGTGGATGCGCCATTTATGCTGCACGATGAACCGATCTATCGAAATGGCATTCAAGTAGGAATCACTACCTCAGCTGCATGGGGGCACCGAGTTGGTAAAAGCTTGGCTATTGCGGTAATCAATAATGCACAGGGGGTCAGCGCAGACTGGCTTAAAAGCGGCGAATTTGAAGTGGAGGTAGCCATGCAGCGTTATCCAATTGAGGTGCAGTTCGCACCTTTTTACGATGCAAAATCCACAAAAATGAAGGTCTGACTACGCGACGAAAAAAACCAGCTGTTAGCTGGAGCATTGGCTTTCAGCTATATTGCTGAAGCTTAACAGGGGAGACGTTCACTCATGCCACATTGCAATCTATTACCCACAACAGTCATCGTGCTTGCACTTAGCCTTAACTTGTCGGCAGTCCATGCCGAAATTAAGCGCACTCATACAGGCAAGCCAGACTTGTCTGGCACTTACGATACCGGCACGCTGACGCCACTGAATAGACCGAAAGAATTCGCTGATAAGCAGTTTATGAACACAGAAGAAGCAGGGAAAATTCAGCAGCAGATGGCCGCTCGCTACGATATTTTTAACCGCGAAAGCAGCGCGGACCGCAAAGCGCCAGTGAAAGGCGGCGATGGCAATAACACAGCCGGGGCAGGCGGAGTCGGTGGCTATAACGCATTTTGGGTAGACCCAGGCAGCGATATTTTCGAAATTGACGGAAAGTTCAGAACCTCAATTTTGTACGCACCTAAAAATGGCCAGCAACCAAAAATGCAGACTGCTGCGTTAATACGCAGCGCGGCAAGATACAAAAGTTTCAGGCATGACAATGATGGCACCGCCTCATGGCTGGCGCGCAAAGGTCCTGGCCCATTTGACGGTCCAGAAAGCCTAGCCCCCTCTGAACGGTGCCTTATTAGCTTTGCGGCGACAGTCCCCACAATTCCCAGTTTATATAACAACTACAAGCGCATTATTCAGACCGATGATCATGTGATGATATTGCAAGAGATGGTCCATGACGCGCGCATTATCCGTATTGACTCCGAGCACACCACTGCGGAAAACAGGAAATCTCTGGGCGACTCTATCGCTTATTGGGAAGGTGACGTTTTGATTGTAGAGACTACCCACTTCAAAGTGCCCAACGGTCTATTTGGAGCGGACGAAAACTTAACGGTAACCGAACACTTTAGTCGTATGGATACCGGCGACTTGCTCTATGACTTCACGGTAAAAGACCCAACTGTGTGGGAGGAAGAGTGGAGTGGAGAGTACGTTTGGTCTGCCAACGACAGTAAAGTCTACGAATATGCTTGCCACGAAGGTAACTATGCAATGGGCAATATTTTGCGCGGCGCTAGGTTGCTAGAGAGTGAGTGGGAAGGGGAGCGGAAGTAAAAATTCAGCTACCTGCTAGTTACTGTTTAGCTACTCTTTAACCACCCTTTAGCCACCCGAGAGGTAAGGGGCATACCGTTGAGCGGGCTAGTATTTGCTAGTACGAAAAGCGCTTGGCATTTGAGGTGCGCTGCCTGGGTACTTAGATACGAATGCAATTTGCCAGTTACAGTTAGGTTGGAATATAGGTAGAAATATAGGTAGAAATATAGGTTGAGAGCTGGGGCCGAGAGGTGGCAGTTACATTTGCGCTTACCTGTACCCTTACGTTATTCGGCAGGAAACACACCCAAACGCCGATACAAGTCCCCAGAGAGGCAACCCCCTCCAAGAACCGCGCAGCCATATTCAAAACATCCGGTGCACTCGCTAGGGCTGCTGTCTGCAAGCCCTTTCGTTAGCTATTTTATCAGAACCTTTAGAGACCCATGCCGAAGCCAAAAGCATCCCAGTGGATAAGGTCTGTGGTATCTCCACCCTCGTCATCTCTGGCTGCTGAGAAAACAATGCCGGTCTCGTCAGCATCCGGTCCAAACAACAAACCTTCTATAACACCGCCGCCTGCAAAAATACCGTCACCATCAATTTCCTCTCGTATGTCAAGATCTCCACTATACTTGCCACCGACCATGGTCCCGTCGACGAGGGTTGCCGTAAACGGGAATCCGTTGTCTACTTCAGGGATGTCGTCGCCACCTGCCGCCCAAGTAGCCTCATCATAGAATCGTTCCATTACGAGGGTGCCAGAAACTGCATTTGTAGCAAAGTTTATGGTGATGGAGGCAGTGCCTGTGGCCACAGTGCGTTCGCCGGCAAGTCCTGTGTCATCGTCATCCCACGCATCCAAGATGGTCTCAATGGCAATATCGTAAGTCTTTGTTCCAGTTGTGGGCAAGTCACCTGCTTCGGTTGCATCGCCATAAGCCACAACAAAAAGACTTTCGTTTCTACCTTCAATTAAATCGCTCTCTACGAAAGCGGTATCAGTATACTGCAAGCGTTTACCGGCTAGATAATCCAAATCATGAGTAATTAATTTTACGTTCGCGTCGGCAAATGTTTGGGCAGTGGACTGCGCTAAAACAGAATCTGTAGTACCAGTTTCGAATAAATTAGTGACGGTTGCATCAGCAACAGTAAGTGTCCGACTGAAGTCGATAGCCGCGCTTTCACCGATGGTTGTGCCAGTAAAATCTATTTGCATACTTGTTGTGGTCTCGACTACCGCGCGGGTAGTGCTAGGTGCATAATCAACCACAAATTCCTGCTGATCATTACTGAACTTACCTATCATAATCGAGTCCCAAGCCTTGTTGGTATGAGTAGCCGCAATACGGTCGTACTCGAAGGTAGTTGGAGCTGGAGCTGGAGTTGTGGTGGGAGCGGTCGATGCAGCATTATTACTACTACTTCCGCCGCAACCAGCGAGCGAAAATGCGAATGCCGTAAGTAAAATTTGATTTATTTTCATTTAATTTTCTTATTTTTATTTTTTGTTTTGGAAAGGCGTGAATTCTATTTTCTAGCGCCTTAGTAACGCCTAAAATTCTGTAAAGACTTCGACGACAGGCGATGTTGCATGTAGCCGTCAGTTATGTACACCAAAAGAGGACAAAAATTTTGAATAGAAAACATAATGCGGATTCGAGGGTGTATGCCGCTGCCACATACTGAGAAAGCTACCGATCGCAAATTATTGGGCTGGCTAAAATGCAGCGACTCGAACATTTAGGTAATGCAATTCTTAATGAGTTAACCGCCTTGAATTCACTAGTGCAGCGTCTTGTACAACGATAGAGCGGTTGCGGTGGTGTTCTTTTTGTTCGTTTTTGGTGTGGGGGGTTCTGAACTCGGTCCCACTTCCAGCTAGGGCGCAGGTGACGTAGGGTTACGCCACCTGCGATGTTTTTACTAATGAATTATTAGGGGGAAATTTTCTTCGCAACTCTTGCCTGATTCTTAGCGATATTGGCTGCGTTTTTGAGAATACCTTCTCTACGCTTCATAATATCGGATGAATTTTTGTCAATCTTAGTGCGATTCGTGTGCATGGCTTTAGTCATGGCATCCATTTTTTTGGAATTGGCTAAAGCATTGGCCTTGATCGATTTAGCACGAGCAGCGTTCTTTTTAATTCGCTCCGCATTCTTCGCTGGTGTCGGCTTGGTTTTGGCGAGACTGCCATCCAAAATTTTGTCGTTCTGAGCAATTTGACCGTCGTTAAATTTCACAATGCCTTCGTTGGCGTTCATAATGGTGGCGTTAATGTCGATTAACAGCTGATTTACGATGACCAGCTTCTCATTAACGGTAAGGACGGCGCTATTCAACTCAGAGCGGTGTTCCAAGAAATCCAAATTGGCTTCGTTTATTAAAGATTCTCTATAATTCGCTTGCACATCGGTGTCCGCTTCAAACGTTGCGAGGACTGCTTTTCTATTCCTAAAAACATCATCTGTATTTTGATTTGCTAACTGTCTGTTGCCCATAAAAGCAGCGGTATAGTTCTTTAAAATGCCGGCCCTATTTTCTTCGACGATTGAACGCGACGCGTATGCCTTAGCTCTATTTGAAGTTACCGCAGCTTCTACTTCAAAGATTGCTCTACGGTTTTTTTGTACCTTGGTTTTGTTTTGCTCTGATGTAGCCATGAACTGAACTCTCCCTTTTTATAATTATTCACCTCTAGCTAACGACCTACGTATTGCTTGCTACCAAGCTACCGAGACCTTTCGCTGAAGTGCATTTTTTTTTACGGCGCTTTCGCCATATCTTTGTTTACCTGTTTTTAAAAGAGATGGCTAGTATTTATGCAAAGCAAAAAAGGGCAGTGGACCAGTCCTGAATAGTCAAAAACTCTTATAACTAGGTGTCGGTGCAAGATTTGCTAAACTTCCTTACGGGAAATTTTGTTCAAAGACGTAGGTTTTGGATGAGATGAAAATGGTTTCAAACTAGGCCTAACACGCGATTGGTTTTTCTCCACGCGGAATTGGCAGGGGCTGGTTGTTTTCAGTTTTTGCTAGCGTTTGTTAACGCTTGTTAATGAAGGTACACAGAGGTTTTGTTGCGCTTGTGCTTTGTTGAAGAGCGGTTGATGCACTACCTAGAGCTGATCTAACGATTGAAATAACCCATGTGGCGCACGATTTTCCAGTTGGCTGCACCGTTTTGTGGAGCAGCCAGAGGCTTAATGCAGAACTATTAATCTTGTCCCATTGACCATGTTTTACTCGCCTGGCGCGAGCGTTCAAACTCAGATTTTGTTTCATCGACCTTGCGTAATGGCAGACTTTTCTTAATTTCCTGAACTTCTGGTTGGAAGCGTGGCATTGCGTTTCTAGCGTTAGCGGCTTGTTGCATGACTTTATTCCTTAAGTTGTATTTGAACGGTTTGATCAGTTGTTGAAGCACATTAAACAGTCAGATCAAGAATAGGTATATGGAATAATTGAAAACAAATATATTCCACTAAGGAAAGTATTGCGCAGACGAAAACCCACGATAATTCACAAAACATTCTTCTTCAACAAAGCAAACAATTTTAATATGTATGGCCAAGTCACGGTTCAAGATAAACATCTAAGAAGCGAGGTGGCGTCTATGCCAAGGGTTTAAAGATTTGGCTACAAATAATTTTTGCTGCCTTAGCGAAGCGCTACGAGTGCGCAAAATATGCAACAACTCTCTGCCAGGTCTTGCACAAACCCTGTGTTTACTAGACCGGCAACTCTGTGGTGTCCTTGATACTCTCCATAACAAAGCTTGCTGAGACATTGGTCAGCGTAAGTTCACTGGTAAGGCGTTTGTAGAGTCGATCATAGTGGGTCATATCTTTCACTACGGCGCTTATTAAGTAATCCAGCTCACCTGAGGTTCGGTAGACCCCTAGAATTTCAGGAAATGCCGCCACAGTTTGAGAAAATTTCTCTGTCCATTCACTGTTGTGGTGGGCGGTCTTTATTTGAATAAACACCTTTAAATGTAGGTCAAGTTTCGCCGGGTTGAGCAGTGCCACGCGTCGCTCAATAACGCCAGTTTGCTCCATCTGCTTTATTCGCCGCCAGCAAGCATTGCGCGAGAGATTCACAGTCTCGCTGATTTCGTCTAGCGACGTATCAGAGCTTCTCTGGAGTATTTGTAAGAGCTTGTAATCAATTTTATCCATATCCCAAATAGTAACCTTGTATTGGGATAAATTCACAAATAAATGATGAATAGGGGGCTGATTTGGGACATTTTTGATTCATATGCTGCCTATTATTACGCCATCTTTAAAAATGAAGGAGGCGTTATGTTTGCACGTATATTTTTGGCTCACCCTAGGGCCCTAAACGAAGAATTTTTTCAGCATATGCTTTGCGCTTTGGGTTTTGCAATTGCTTTACTTCTGGCTGGGTCGGCAGTTCTGGTGCATGCCTTTATTCCTTGTCTGTTCGAAAAGACCGCCAGCAATATAATTATGAAACTGCATAAGCGTATGACTATTAGATCATAAAGTGCACTTTGCATTCGTAGATTCAGTGAGGACAGAGGAACTGCCAAGGACCTACTTTGGCCGATCTCGCGTTTATAGAAACGTTTTTTATTCACCGAACCCGCACCTAATTAGGGTGCATGCTAATTTTTTAAGTACGTACGCCGGTTATTTGATCATTATTGCAGCAAAAGGTCGCCGAGGTCTCGACCCTGACAATGTAAATTATTGCTATCCTTATCCAAGAACAACAAGTTGAGACCTTCCCGGTCTTGAGCAAATTTATTGGACAAAGCAGTTAGGACTAACCATGAGCGAATCCCTTGAAACAATGAATCCATACGAAGGGTTCAAGTTACTTCGAGATCATGCCCCCGTCAGCCAGCTTGAGGCCGATGGTCCTTGGCAGGTTGCTCGGCATGCCGATGTAAATGCCATATTGCGCGATCACGTGACTTTCTCTTCTGACGTATCTATGCAGCCTGAAGAAAAACGCGGCGCGCCAAGTATGCTGTTTAGTGACCCACCGGTGCATCACCGTTTACGCAGGTTAGTGAGCGTGGCGTTCAAGCCTAGCCAGATCCAAACTCAAGAAGCGCAGATTCGGCTGCGTTGTAACGACCTATTGGACGCTATTCCAGTGAATACCGAAGTCGATTTGGTCAAAGCGCTAGCGGCCCCACTACCGGTTATGGTCATAGCGGAAATGCTGGGGGTAGAAGATGGCGACATGGCTACTTTTAAGGCTTGGTCTGACGAGATTTTTAGCAACATAGGCGAAATTTTATTTGGCACCCCGAGCGCCGAATCCGAACGTGCCGCACTAGAAATGAACGCCTATTTTCTGCAGCGGATCAACACTATTCGCGCCAACCCAAAAAGCCATTTGTTGGGACAGTTAGTGGCCACTGAAACAGAAGACGGGAAGTTGGATGACGAGGAGCTATTGAGTTTTTGTCGGCTGCTGTTAATTGCAGGCAATGAAACAACCACAGGCCTAATCACCGCCTCAGCGCGGATCTTTCACGAAAACCCGCATACTTTGCTGGCGCTAAAGCAAAGGCCTGATCTCGCCGCAATTTTTGTTGAAGAAGCACTACGATTTTATTCACCTTTTTCGGCGACAGTGCGACGCACGACCAAAGACGTTGAACTTGCAGGGCAAAAAATACCGGCGGGGGAGTTAGTTGTGCCACTTATAGCTTCGGCTAATCGCGATGAACAGGTCTTTACGGACCCAGACACTTTCAAACTTGACCGCGAAGCTAACCCTCACTTGGCCATGGGGTTTGGTATCCACTTTTGCTTAGGTGCGCACTTGGCACGACTGGAAGGCAAGATTGTCGCTGAAGAGATGGCGCGGCGCTACAGTAGCGTTACTCTGACAAATCCTAAAACTGCAACAGTGGGTGATTTGGGTGGCCCGAAAGAGTTGATGGTAGTCGTTGCATAACTTCAGGGCAGTCGAGCAAATTCATCGGCCAACTTTGTTGCAGCGATATGGCGTCACTATGGCGGGATTTTTTCTTGGTTGGTTCTTCACCCTATTTCGGAAGAGTTATATAGGGGAAGAATAGCGTTTTTTCGCCACGACTTATTTTAGGTAGGCTGTGCGTCAAAACCTGAAAATATTGCTGCCGTAGCCTATCCAGACGAAGCTTACGCGTCGCTTTCGTGTGTGCAAATAGGCCTAGAACGATCACGGATTCAAGACGCGGTTTTAGAGGCTACTGGGCAGCAAAGAGCGGAAAGAAAAAAGGATCAAGCCTGGGGTTGGACAGGGGCCATATTATTTGCCCCGGCTCTGCTCATGATGGATGGAAATGACGAAAATGCCACACGACTGGCGACTCTAAAGGGGCAGTATGAATCTATAGAGCGAGTTGGCAGCGCCAAAAGGTGCGTTGGAAATAGATCAGCCAACTAAAATCCTTAGATCAGCTATGAGCAGTAAAGCAACAGTACTGGAGGTGAGAAAAGGATGGTTGGCTGAGGACGATTACGAATATATTGCAACTTTTCGCGACAACTCTTTCTTGAGCGAAAGAAAATTATAGAAGGAACCTCTGCCGCCTGCTTACTCCTCCTGGTATGGAGTATCGGCATGGTTTTGTTAGAGCGTTTTGAAGTTGCGGACAACGATATTAAAAGCTCGAATTTCGATAATTAAAGCATTGTTCGTATGGCGGATATGCCAAGCCTAGATATTGCAATTGTTGACCAACCAGACATTCCACCAACTGGCGCGGGAGAAACAGCATTAATCGCGGGACCACCGTCCATCGCCAATGCTATTCGGGCTGCCAGCGGCTTTCGCGCTCTGGGCCTACCAATTTCTTACGCGGATATTCACGCAACGGTAAAGTAACGGCGTAAGATATTGAAACGAAAATTTACGCACTGTTCCTCTGAAAAAGTTGCCAAGGAGCCGAAAATGCAAAACATTTCGCTACTAGAAATACTCAGCGCGTGCCTTTTGCTATGTGCGGCAATTACTGCGGCACCGGTGTGCAGAGCCTGCTGAGGGGACAGTATCAAAGGTTTATCACACCGCCATTTTTTGGTTAAAGCCCGAGACGCCAATCGCCACCGTCGCCAAAATCACTGCCTCGATGAGGGCTATGGAAAAACTAACCATGGTGGAGCAGGTGCTAGTCGGCACGCCTAGTATGAGTGATCGCAATATCGTTGATGACAGCTTCGGAGCTGCTTTCACTATGCGGGTTAAAAATGAGGCCGCTCTAGCGGCTTACAACGCGGACCCGCACCACAAAAAAATTTCAAGTGAGGTAACCTTGCCTCATGTTGAGCGCGGCGTGATCTATGACTACAAAAACCAATAATATTATAGGCCGTCTAGAAAACAACCCGCTAGCACTTAAACGTGTCTCCGTGGGGTAACAGGAAATCGAAATGACTGATCAGAACAAACCGCTTGCTGGCATTAAGGTCCTTGACCTCACACAGATCTACCAAGGCCCCTATGCAGCGTTTCTATGTGCTATGGCCGGTGCTGATGTGATTAAAGTTGAACCTGTGAGCGGCGAGCGCCTGCGCGGTGCCGGCGGCGCGAAAACGCCATTGTCCTTCGCTATGCTCAATTCAAATAAAAGGAGTATTACCCTGAACCTACGCGACGAAGAAGGCAAAAAGCTTCTTCGCAGCCTGGTTAAAGACGCCGATGTGTTACTTGAAAATTATGCCCCCGGGGTTATGGATCGTCTGGGCGTGGGCTGGGAGGAATTGAAGCAGATTAATCCGCGCCTTGTATATGCTTCAGGCACTGGATACGGACTGTCAGGCCCCGATATGAACTTGCTTGCTATGGACCATACTATTCAAGCTGCCTCTGGGTTAATGAGCGCGACGGGGGATGAAGACTCACCGCCCAGCAGATCTGGCGGAGCGCCCTCTGACATCATGGGCGGCATTCACATGTATGCCGGGGTGCTCGCTGCTCTACAGGGGCGCAACACCACGGGCCACGGCACTCGGGTTGAAGTTTCCATGCTTGAGGCAATGTACTTCACGCTGGCTTCGGAATTCAGCATCTTGCATGACACAGGGGAAACGCCTCCGCGTAACAGTGCTAGGTCGCCGTCTAATGTCTGCCCGTACGGGCGGTATCCCTGTAAGGATGGGTGGATTGTCATTATTTGCGTTGCCGAAGCACATTGGCACAGCGTACTTAAAGTCGTTGGTAGAACAGATCAACTCGAGAACTCAGATTTTCGTAATTCAATGTCACGCAAAAAACGCGAGCACCTAGTCGACGCCATGATTAATGCTTGGACTGTAGAGCGCACTCGGGACGAGGCCTATGAAGAGTTGCGTGCGAATCGAGTACCGGTTGCACCGATCAAGACACTAGATGAGGTGCGCCGAGACCCGCATTTACATGAGCGCGGTATGTTGCAATACAAAACCCATGACCTTTTGGGTGAAGTCATTTTGCCAACAAGCCCAATCCGTTTTTCTGCTTACGACTCGCCGGAGCTTGAGTTTTTTCCTGAAATTGGCGCCCACAACGAAGAAGTTTATGGCGCTCTTAATTTGAGCCCAGAAGATATCGAAAACCTAAAATCATCGGGTGTAATCTAATCCCTTATAGCGCCGGTGGTCTAGGTATTGATTGCTGGCGCAACTGCCAATCATAGTGCTGTTGGCAAAAGAAACGGCGTCAGCAGGTTAAGCGAAAGCCGAACCAAGATTAAACGATGTCAAAAAAAGTAGCGACTGCAGTAGGAGTAGAGGTGGAAGAGGGCATAGGCGCGGGAGATTTACCCGCGCACGTTGTTCAATCAAACGCTTGAGACGCTTATAACATTAACTATCTGCTTGTCCGAATCGCTTTAATTGGCTTGGCAAGCATTTTTTAAACAATCGCAGTCCGGCAATCGCAGCCCAAGAAAGGATGCGGCCGCAGTGACTAACTTCATAGAATTCAGCAGTTTTTCGCAGGCTCCCTAAGACATTATTCCGACTTGGAACCCACCTTACGTGCATAATTGCGTACGGTTTCTTTATACTCGTCTTCAGTCAGCGCCCATTGCTGTAAATCTGCATCCGCCCATCCCATATTCATGCCAGGTGCAGATCGACCTAATGCGGAGGTCATTGAACGGGTCATTGCCAATGCTGCCGGAGGTACAGCCAATAATTCCTCTATCAGCGTCTGAGTAGTTGTTTGCAGTTCGCCGTTCAGCGCTACACGTTGCGCCCAGCCACTTTGTTTCAATTCATCTGACGCTACCTTGCGCGTTGTCATTATCCAATCTCTGGCGGTTGGTAAGCCTACTTCCCGAGCCAGTAGCGGCGTACCGTTCCACACATTGGGAATGCCTAAAGCCAGCTCTGGAATGCGTAATACAGCATTTTCTGTGATGACTCGAAAGTCGCAAGCTGTGGCAAGCAAAGCACCGCCGCCGATCACATGACCCTGCATGGAAGCAATCGTCACCTGCGGAATGCGCTCCATTTGCTCCAACACGCGCTGCCATGTAGCGGTACGGTTGCGTCTGGTTGACCAATCGCCCTCGACCTTTGGATAAGATGTAGTTTGCAGATCTGCGCCTGAACAAAAAGATTTGCCTTTGCCAGACAACACCAGCAAGCGGATATCCGGTCGCTCCATAAGTTCGTTCAATGTGGCTGCGATGACTTGTCGTATATCATCATTTAAAGCGTTGAGCTGTTTGGGACGATCGAGCACTAAATGCACTACCTGAGCTTCGTATATTACTTTTATACCTTTATTTGCAGACATGATTTCTCCGAATCAGGTGAGGAGGTGGTATGGATTTATCTGAGAGGTTAGAGCACTTGGGATTATTCGTCATGGTTTTTCAATGCGGTGTCTAAGCCCATGTTACATGGCCAATACCATCTAATTGCATTGGCATTTTGCAGCACGCTTTGAGCAAATCTATTACGAATTAGGCAAGATGAGCCAAATCTTAATATTCACTCAGCGAGGT
>Ga0114995_10000744_pt1 | contig 22858 bp, 18 predicted proteins | sample ArcticOcean_MG_C_11_FD_87038 | JGI IMG/M metagenome (GOLD analysis project Ga0114995, IMG submission 87038) | Marine microbial communities from western Arctic Ocean - ArcticOcean_MG_CB2_154 | ecosystem: Environmental > Aquatic > Marine > Oceanic | place: Arctic Ocean: Canada Basin | collected... | reverse complement strand
TGCATCGAGTCACTGGCTTCTTTTACCGTCGCAGGATAAGGGGTGCACTCGTCAAAAATCATCACCACATCACTGCCCAGATCATGCTGCACCTGAATGGACTTTTCAGGATCCATAAAAACAGCACTGCCATCGATAGGTGACTGGAATTTCACGCCCTCTTCGCTGATTTTACGCATATCCCCTAGGCTAAATACCTGAAAGCCCCCAGAATCGGTGAGGATAGGTCCATGCCACTGGGTAAAATCATGCAAATCACCATGGGCTTTGACCACCTCGGTGCCCGGGCGCAGCATTAGATGAAAGGTGTTGCCCAAAATCATCTCGGCGCCAATCTCTACAATATCTTTTGGCAGCATACCTTTTACGGTGCCATAGGTACCGACCGGCATAAACGCAGGCGTTTGCACCTTCCCTCTGGGGAAGGTCATTTCACCACGACGCGCTTTACCGTCGGTGGCCGAGACTTCAAATTGCATAAAACACTCGCGGGTCATTCCGGTATTTCCTGTGCAGCATTGGGGTTGTGAATTAAGAACATGGCGTCACCGTAGCTAAAAAAACGGTAGCGCTCAGCGACAGCTTGAGCATAGGCCTGCATGATAGATTGATAGCCCGAAAATGCGCTGACTAACATTAACAGCGTAGACTCCGATAGATGGAAATTAGTCAGCAACCCATCCACCACTTTAAAATCATAACCGGGGTATATAAAGATGGCAGTGTCCCCCTCAAAGGGCACGATGGTTCCGGAACTCGCTGCAGTTTCCAGACAGCGCACGCTAGTAGTGCCGACGGCTATGACCCGTCCACCCTGTGCTTTAGTCTGAGCCACCTGTTGGCATACCTCCTCAGTGACCTGCAACCATTCTGAGTGCATCTGATGATCAAAAATACTGTCCGCCCGCACCGGCTGAAATGTTCCAGCCCCGACATGTAAGGTCACAAAGGCAATATTGGCGCCTTTGGCCCTAATCTCAGTCAATAACTGCTCATCAAAATGTAATCCTGCAGTGGGCGCCGCGACGGCACCGGGCTGCTCAGCGTAAACCGTTTGGTAGCGGGATCTATCGTCGTCAGTATCAGAGCGATCAATATAGGGCGGCAACGGCATATGGCCAATCTGGTTGAGCACGTCTAAAACAGGCGCGCTGAACCTGAGTACAAATAAATCACCCGCACGGCCCTGCATCTCAGCGCTGTGCCCTTGGTCAAAGCGCAGCTGATTACCCTGCTTGGGAGACTTGCTGGCGCGAACATGGGCCTGAGCGGTGTGACTATCAACTATCCGTTCAACCAACACCTCAATTTTGCCGCCGCTTTGTTTCTCCCCAAACAGCCTTGCCGGAATCACCTTGGTGTTGTTGAACACCATAAGATCACCTGGCTGAATATGACCAATCAGGTCAGTGAACTGCTGATGTTGCAGCGCGTTAGAACCAGAATCGAGGTAAAGCAAACGACTGCCCTGACGCTCCAATGCAGGCTGTCGAGCAATCAAATCATCGGGTAGATCAAAGTGAAATAGGTCACGACGCATAAGGTGGCTTTGAAGCGATTTATCGCCTGTTGTCTCAGAAGCCGCAAGGGTATAGAAAAGCAGCTGAAAGCGCCAAATAATTCAGTCTATTTAATCGGTCGCCTTAAGCACTTTATCGTAAACTTGAGCGACACAAAGCTGCATATTAGGTAAATCAGTTGACCCAGACATCGTCACTGCTATAATCGCCGGCTTGCTGGGACTGCAGCGGTAAAGGTTTATCGCCCTGCCCGTCCACGGAGCAATGGAATGCCAGTGTGGTGGAATTGGTAGACACACGGGATTCAAAATCCCGCGCCCTTAAAAGCGTGCCGGTTCGAGTCCGGCCACTGGTACCACGAACACCTCTATACCCCTCTGTATCGCTCGCCCTAAGGGGCACCTTAGGCCTAAACGCGTCAATTGCTGCCACAATGGCATGTTGCTTATCGCCTTAACATCCAATACTAATGCCAACAAGCTTATCAGGCCAAAAGGGACCGCCGCTCTTGTTGTCACAGGTCCAGCAAGCATACAAATTACGTTACTTTGAAATCATAAAAAAACCCTGCTTTAACAGGGCTACTACAATTGAGTATTGACCGCTAGACGAATTGCGTATCTCAATTAGACCACGGGCAACGATATGGTTAGCGCTTGAGCCATTTCGCTTACTACTCCAAGTATGATTTGCCTATGGAGGTTCCACGCCGTGCCTCCCACCTAGTTGTTACTATGCGGTGTCATCAACAATATTGACCTCGCTAGACTTTCCAATATTCATAGCCCCTAGGAGTAATAACCCTGCAAATATACCCAAATTCTTAACAAAATTTTGCATTTCATGATTAACATCAACGCCTTCATAAAGGTTCCAAAAATCATGTAGATTAACGTTAATCAGCAGTACCATGCAGGCTAAACCAAGCGAACAGACAGCAACCTGTTTATTCATCAATAGACAAATGCTCGCGCCTACCTGAAGGACGCCTGCTAGCGCCAAAAGTACTGGCACCATGATCATTCCATGCGTTTCCATAAGCGCTACATGCCTGTCCCAGTCAATAAACTTCATGATACCCGGCAAGAAAAAATAGAGGGCTAATAGGCTTCGGCCGACATTGAGTAATGTTGCTTTCATCTTAATGCTCTTCCTTTTTTGAGTTAGATTTACTTTTGTATTTGACCATAGAATTACATTAGATGGCCTAAGATAATCGTTTTTAATTGGATGCCACTGTTGTATAACTTATACCCTAATTAGCTACGTGGTTGTGAGCTTTACGTCTACTTTAACGAAACCACTAATACCTATACCTTGATTGAGGACTGGGACAGTTTAGCCGATTACAGCCTATATGTTGAGTGGCGTAAGTCTACAGGGCTATCTGAGTTGTTCGACGCTTTAATCATTGGTGGGGCCGCTGGCATTCAGATGCGTCAGCATGGCAAGAGTGTTGCGAATTACTAAGACAGATGTTTGATCAGTTTGTTTGCCATAGCGCGAATTTGACCGCCTTAGCCCCGACAACAATCTTGTTGCGTCTGCAGTGGGTCGCAACAACTCACTTAAGACTCTGTCGGCTAGCAGGCGTACACATCAAAACCCGTTCTCTCTACAAAAGGGTCGTTAATGGATGATGCTTTTAACCTAGCAACGTCATCGTGTAGTCGGGGGGCTTTTAGTCATCGGCGGCCTCTGCATTTCAGTGAACGAGTTTCCTCAGGTTAGTAAGCTTGCAATGCACTCTTTATATTTGTAGTCTGATAATGCCAGTATCCTCCCCCAAGGAACGATTATGATAAACAAATCTGTCTTCATGCTGCTAGCATTTCTAGTCCATTCAGCCGTTAGTGCTGAACCTAGACTGGTAATTAAAAACGGCACACTCATTGATGCGATTAACCCCGACCGGCGTGCGATGACGATCATCATTCAGGGGGATACAATCCTATCGATTGAACCCGCTGCAACGGCCCCTCTATTATTAGACGATGATCGAGTAATAGACGCCGAGGGTAAGTTTGTCATTCCCGGACTCTGGGATGCGCATGTGCATATGACATTTATCCCAGACCTTGATTATAAAACCTCCTACGACCTTTTTCTTAAGAACGGCATCACCAGCATTAGAGATACGGGCGGTCGCATTGCGTCGATGCAGCCTGCCATTAATTACGCCAAACAACACCCTTACAAAACACCGAGACTGTTTTTCGCTGGCCCGCTGATTGATGGCAAGGATCGAGTCTATAAAGGTATGGAACCTGGGTTTCCTGATCTGTCCATCGGCATAGACGAGTCCTCTGACATTGAGGGAATCGTAGATGGGCTGGTTTCTGACGGCGCCAGCTTCTTGAAATCCTATGAAATGCTATCGCGCCCGACCTACCTCAGGCTATTGCAGATTGCCGAAGAAAAAGGCCTCAGAGTCACAGGCCATATACCTCTAAGTATCGATTTACTGGAAGCCATTGATGCCGGTTTGGGCGGCATGCAACATATTCGAAATCTTGATCTAGCATGCTCTATTGATGCGGACGAGTTTAGGGCCAGCGAGGTGTGCTACTGAGCAATTCAGACAACCTAGCGGGCTCGGCATTAAGGAGTCAAATTCACCGGAGTCAGCGCTATACAGCCATCGCGAGTTTCGATGAGGTGCGCTGTAACGCGATAATCAAAGCATTGGCGAAAAACGACGTATATCAAACACCCACACTGACGATTAATACCTTTGGTTCAAAGCGATTTTATGCAGACCCAAAATGGCGGGAGACCTATAAAGGCCTTCCCAAAGCTGTCGAGGAGCGCTGGCAGGAGGAGTCTTTGCGATTAGCCAAGCAGGCGGTAACTGAAAATGATGCGATCTTCGACAATTGGAGTATGAAAATCGTCAGCCTGTTTAATAAAAACAAGGTCAAAATTTTGGCCGGAACAGACACCCCCATAGGTTACTTAACCCCTGGATACAGCCTTCATAAAGAACTAGAGCTACTAGTCGAGGCGGGCCTTTCCCCCAGGCAAGCACTGCGATCGGCGACTATTACTCCTGCTGAGTTTTTCAATTTAGAGCATCAAATGGGTAGCCTTGATCAAGGCAAAGTCGCCGACATTCTGATTCTGAACAATAATCCGCTTAACGCGATCAAGCATACTCAAGATATCTACAAGGTTATTTCAAAAGGGATGGTCAATTAGGACATGAGTGTTATTCAAAGATCATACGCAATCGTAGGCCCCAAGTTGAAAACAGCACCGGACATAGAGGCTATTGATATGTTCTGGGCAAAAGCCGTTGCGCAAAACCCCTCATTGGAACGGGATCACCAAGTGAGATGGATCGGTCTCGACGAAGAGACCACAGCACAGATAATCAGGTTCATTCAGTCGGGCGAAAAGACCGCGACGTTTACCTTGCCATGGGTCAATAGCTTTCACAAATGGCCTGATGGCTATCCCGGGCTTCCGATTATTCTTATGTCCTGCAAAGGTGAACCTCTTCTGGTGGTTCAAATAACAGAGGTTCTTGAGACAACCTTTGGGGCAGTAGATTATTCCGTCACCGGCTTGGATGGGCCGCCAGTCAGAGAAACCGGCATATGGCTTGCGCTGCACACTCAATACTGGAACGAAATACTCGAAGACCTAGACTTGCAATGCACGAAGGATATGCCAGTGCTGGTAGAGAAATTTGCGGTAAGGTATCCGCTCTAACAACATCGCAATGCGTTGCCGCAAAATAGAGTTCATATCATGGACTGTTAATGATAAAAATCTATGCTGCTCTAGAAACTGAACTAGCCTATATTTTTATGCCGAGAACTTAAGTATCGAACCATGAAACGGCTTTTTTTATTTGCCGATTCATTCATCGTCGATTCTAACCAGTGATTTTCTCGGATACCCCCCAAATTGTCCCCTGTCGCCTTAGATGGTTCAGGACTGATCTACGTCAAAACTAGACTTTTCTAGATGATGCTGAAAAACATATAGGTCTATAGATACTATCGGTCTGTGATAGGGACTTATACCTTGTGATCGATGGATTCGTTAATCTGACGCAGTGTTTCTAATGGATTTTCTGACTGCGTAATAGGTCTGCCAATCACCAGATAGTCACTTCCCAGAGCAACGGCATCCGCAGGGCTAACAATCCGGCGCTGATCGTCAGCAACACTTGCCGCCAAGCGTATGCCAGGGGTAACTAGCTTAAAGTCAGCGCCTAGACTGGCTTTAAGTACCTCAGCTTCTTGAGCAGAGCAGACGACACCATCGAGACCACATTTTTGACTGAGTTGAGCCAGATGCATTACCTGCTCACCCGGACTGCGCGGCACACCAACCTCCAATAAATCAGCCTCGTCCATACTGGTTAGCACGGTGACTGCAATTAGCTGCATGGCCCCGCCCTGCTCGTCCAGCGCTTCCTTAGCCGCTGTCATCATGCGACGGCCCCCAGAGGCATGCACGTTAGCCATCCATGCGCCCAGATCAGCCGCTGCCTTTATGGCCTTGGCCACGGTATTGGGGATATCATGGAATTTAAGATCGAGGAATACATCGAAGTTGCGGTCGACCAGCGCCTTGACTAACTCTGGTCCAGCTGCCGTAAAAAGCTCTTTACCCACCTTGAGCCTACACTGGGAGGGATCTATTTGATCTGCAAACGATAGAGCAGCCTGCTGATTATCAAAATCTAGAGCGACAATTACGCGAGAGGTTGAAGCAGTCATATATTGGCTAATCCTTGGTGATGGCGCGAGCCAACTTTCGTCGATAGGAGCCGATAATTAAGGCGCTGGAAAAAAGACCCAGCACAGTACCTGCGGCTAGAAAAATAATAAGCCACAGCCCCAAACTTATTTCAGGGCTATTGATGAGTACAAAATTGACGCTAAGGGGCACACTGTTCTTCAGGGCGAAGACGGCGCCCAATAGCACCAGAGCCAGAAATAATATGCCTTTTAGCAATAACCATAGAGCCCGCATTAACGCCTCCGCATTATAATATTATCAGTGACCGACATTGTACCTGCTGACAATAGCTCGATCCAAATTACAGGCTGTTTTTGTTAATAATCCCCGCTTTGCTTGATCGGTGCTAAGCTTGAAGAGGACTGTAACAAACTTTACCACGACCGATAAGGAAGTATCTGTGATGAAAAGCCTGCCACTCGCCATTTGTGCCATCGCGTTTATGCTGAGCTCGCTTAGCACCCAGACGCAGGCATTAGATAGAACTATTATTACATCGGGAACTGGGGAGGTATCTGCTGAGCCCAATATGGCTGAGATCAATCTGCAACTAGAAGCCATTAATCTTGACGGTAACAGAGCAAAGTCTGATGTCGATAAACGGGTTAATCGTTTTTTAAGCGCGATTAAACGTCTCGATCTAGACGACAGCAGCGTGATTGCCTCAACGTTGCAACTTAATCCCAACTACGAATATCGCAATCAGGCCCGCGTGTTTATAGGTTATCGCGCCTCGCGGAATGTTACTGTTACCCTCGAAAAATTAGATCTTCTCAATCAGCTAATGGACATTGCTCTAGACTCAGGTATCGATCAAATAGGCCATGTTCAGTTTAAAGTAACTGACGAGGATAAATACCAGCGCCTAGCTCAGCAGCTTGCCATAGCCGATTCTAAGAAAAAGGCCGCTAGATTAGCCACGGCCTATGGCGCCACCCTGGGGCCCGTAGCACAAATCCAATATCAGGGCGCAGCAACCCACTTACCTGAAGCCCAATTTAGAATGCAGAGCATGAGCCGCAGCGCCATGCAAGACGAGGCTACCGGGAAATACCTTCATGATCAGCTTAGATTTAGTGATCACATCAACGTTATATTTGAATTAATCATCGACAATTGATCGGTTGGCAGCGACGGATTAAAATACAGGCAACAAAAAAACGCCACAGAGGTTCCCCATGGCGTTTTTTTCATACCGTCCAACAAACTACACTTAGCTTGCGTCTGGCGTCTCTGTCACTTCAACAGCGGCTTCTGGGGCAACTGCAACAGCGGCTTCTGGAGCAACTTCAACAGCGGCTTCTGGAGCAACTTCAACAGCGGCTTCCTTCTTAGCAGCACCGAAGCGCTTGTTAAAGCGATCGATTCGACCACCCGTATCGGCAACTTTCTGCTTGCCGGTATAAAACGGATGACATGCCGAACAAACATCCAAGTAGATGCTCTCAGCGCGTGTTGAACCAACTGTAATAACATTGCCGCAACTACAGGTAGCCACTAGTTCGTTATAATTTGGGTGAATCTCAGTTTTCATCATATACTCCAATTCGCGAGCCGCCACCCTGTCATTGAACTGGTAAACTACTTATCAATCGCTAACAATAAGTATCACAGTTCCCGCAAAGCACGGTAGGCCATTTCCAAAGAGCGCGGATTCTAGCAGACATTAACCTGGTTACAAAAGGAATTCTCATATTTTTATGGCTGATCTAACGCCTGTAATTGTCCGCGTTGCGGTGCCCTCACCACTGCGCCGACTGTTTGACTATTTGGTACCGGCCGAGATGGTCACGGATGCGCCGCCAAGCGCCCTGCAACCGGGCTGTCGAGTCAAGGTAACCTTTGGTCGTCGAGAGGTCACTGGCCTGATTATTGAATGCGCTGACACCAGTACCTTCGCGCTTGAAAAACTCAAACCTGTCACCCAACTAATCGATGTAGAGCCTCTCCTGCCGGCCTCGTTGTTTCGTCTGTTTATCTGGGCTTCACGGTATTATCAGCATCCTATTGGCGATGCTCTATTTAGTACCCTACCAACGCTGTTACGCAAAGGTGCTTTGCCCCCAGAACAGGGCCAGAAATGCTGGCAGTTGAGCACATTCGGTAAAGGCTTGGGGCCAGACTCGCTGAAACAGGCGCCCAAACAGCGAGCCGTAATAGATAAGCTGCTGGCCGAGGGTGTCGTCAGTGACGAACAGCTTGTCGCGTTGTTTTCTCGCGCTGTATTGAAGCCGCTGGAAGAGAAGCTACTGATAGAGTCTTCGAACCAGTGCATACCTGAGGTTGCATTGGATAAACTGCTCAGGCAGGACAATCTCACATTGTATCCATCACAAAAGCAGGCATTAGAGGCTATTGATCACCACCACTTTAACTGCTCATTGCTGGATGGTGTGACCGGAAGCGGCAAAACCGAGATTTACCTGCAGTCAATAGAGAAAACCTTACGCTATGAACGCCAGGCTCTGGTGCTTATTCCAGAGATAAGCCTGACCCCTCAGACTGAGAAACGCTTTCGCGATCGCTTTCATGTTCCGATAGTAACGTTACATTCGGGGCTGACAGACAAGCAGCGACTAAATGCTTGGATGCAGGCGCGTTCCGGGCAAGCGAAAATTATTCTTGGCACTAGATCGGCGATATTTACGCCACTGAAAGCACCCGGCCTGATTATTCTTGACGAGGAGCATGACCCGTCCTACAAACAGCAGGAAGGATTTCGATATTCGGCAAGGGATCTCGCGGTAATTCGTGCGCAACAGGAACATATTCCCATCATTCTGGGTTCTGCTACGCCATCGCTAGAATCATTAAATAACTGCCATGCAGGTCGTTACCAACATCTGGTACTCAGCACTCGGGCCGGCAATGCAGTGCAGCCTGACTGGCAGGTTATCGACTTAAAAACCGAGCGCTCCAATGCAGGGATAGCCGCCACCACGCTGATGGCCATTGATCAGACATTGAAAAACAACCATCAGGTATTGGTATTCCTAAACCGCCGGGGTTTTGCCCCAGCCATGCTGTGCCATCAATGTGGTTGGACGGCAGAATGCCAGCACTGTGATTCGAGACTGACAGTGCATCGCGCGCGCAGTAGGCTAATTTGTCATCACTGCGATTTTCAGCAACGCGTCCCGCAGCAATGCCCCAGTTGTCTTAGTCGCGAGCTGATTGCCGCAGGCGAAGGTACCGAACGCAGCGAGGCCTTTTTACAGCAATATTTTCCAGATACTATAGTCTTGCGGGTAGATCGTGACAGTACGCGCAAAAAAGGGGTTATGCAGGAAGTCTTTAATACCGCTGACAGTGGTGAGTCGTGCATTTTGGTCGGCACGCAGATGTTGGCCAAGGGTCATCATTTTGAAAACGTCACCTTGGTCGCAGTGCTGGACGCTGACAGTGGGTTATTTAGCCCCGACTTTCGCAGCCATGAACGCATGGGGCAGTTGTTAACACAGGTAGCGGGGCGAAGTGGCAGAGGCATCGCGAGAGGACGAGTAATTGTACAAACCCATCAACCCGACCACCCATTGCTGGCGCTATTAATTAGTCAGGGTTACGGGCATTTTGCCCGCCAGTTATTGCCCCAAAGAGAGCTTTCGCAACTACCACCTTTTCGGCATATGTCTGTTATCAGGGCTGAATCTCACCGCCCCGATGAAGCCGACGCGTTCCTGCGATTGGCTCGCAAGATCGCGGAGAAACTGCAGGTGCCAACCCCTGCCTTGAACTATCTGGGTCCACTGCCTGCACTGATGGAGAAGCGCGCTGGGCGATTTAGATATGTACTGCGGATTGATGCCGATCAGCGGCCTGCGCTGCAAGTATTACTGTCCGCTGTGGCTGTCGAGCTGGAGAATCATAAAGACTCTCGGCGCGTGCGTTGGTCGATTGACGTAGATCCCCAAGAGCTATGAAAAAATGCAACAAGTGCTTTAGGTCATTCGCTCGTTCACCTACAATTCAAGTTCTGACTAGGAAAATGCTATATGGCTCGAGATCACGCAAAAAAATCTGCAACCCGCTACCCTAAACAGTCAACTATTAAACCGCCATCATCGAAACCGGCGTTTATTTCAGGTTTGATTGTCGGTGCTCTGTGTATGCATTTTGTACCCGCACTACTCGAACCGAAACCTAGCGACGCGATCACTAAAGCTGACCCTCAGGATGAATCTAAGCTCTCGGGTCTGAAATTTGATTTTTATACTCTGCTTAAGGATTCGGAGATTATTGTTCCAGACGGTAATCAATCATTCGAGAGTAAAAATCAGCCCGAAACAGACTATACATACCTACTGCAAGCGGGCTCTTTTAGAAACCCGAGGGACGCGGAAAGTCTCAAAATTCAGTTACTATTACTTAACCTTGCCGCAGATATTGAAACCTTTGAACTGAATACGGGTGAGACTGTCAATCGCGTTCTGGTTGGGCCTTTCGCCAGCAGGGCCAAAACCGCCTCAGCGAAAACAAAACTGGCTGGAAATAATATCAACAGCATTTTATTGAAGCGTAAGCTTTAGGCCGAGGTGCGCTCTGGGCCGAGCATGTTCAACACCACCGCCATCTTCGCAACAGCGGCCTCAGGTCTGTCTATAAATAGGCGTCGTATTCCATTAAGGTGACACGGCTATCGAATTCATGCTTTTCCATGCGCTTGGACATGGCAAAGGTTCGCTGCAGTTCCTCGCCCAGATAGTCGCGAACAAACACTGACTTTTCAAAGATACCCAAGGCATCATTCCAAAACTGTGGCAACACCGCTGCGGCATCACCGGCGTCACCCACCACCGGGGCGGGCGCAGTCAGTTTATTTTCAATCCCGTAAAGCGCCCCCGCCAGCATTGCTGCCACAGTCAAATAGACGTTGGCATCAGCTCCAGCAACGCGGTGCTCAATGCGCATCGCGTTATTGTCACCCCCAGGAATACGAATCGCTGTGGTACGATTTTCGTAGCCCCAATTAGGTGCCAGCGGCGCATAGCAACCTGGCACCATCCGACGATAGGAATTAATATTGGGCGCAAAAATAGCCATGCTCTGGGACATTGTATCTAGGCAGCCAGCCACTGCATGCTTCAGCAGGTCTGAGCCTGTTTCAGTACCATCGGCAAAAACATTATTTCCATCGGCGTCTATCAGGCTAAAGTGGATGTGCATACCATTACCCACCTGCTCGGCAAAGGGTTTGGCCATGAACGTGGCCACCCGATTGTGGCTACGTGTCACACTGCGAATAGCCCGTTTTAACATGCTACTCTGATCACAGGCACGCATTGCGCAATCTTGATGGTAGAGGTTAATCTCAAACTGGGAGGGTCCAAATTCGGAAATCAATGTGTCTACGGGCAGGTTTTGGATTTTAGCCGTATCAGTAATGGCATCCATTAAGGGTGCAGCCTCACGCATTACATCAACGCTGTAGGCCTGACCACCCAATGACGAACTACCATTGATTGCCAGCTGACTATGCTGCGGCTGACCAAATTTATCCGCCTCTAACTCAAACAGATGGAACTCCATCTCACTGGCCACGACGGGCCGAAGTCCGAGTGCCGTGTAGCGATCCAATACAGTTTGCAGCACTACCCGCGAGTCACCTGCATAGGGCTCAGACCCATCAAAACTGCCCATTGAAATAATCACCTGAGCGGTCGGTTTATCGGCCCAAGGCACTCGCGCAAGGGTTGTTGGATGCGCGGTACAGACACCGTCAGCATCACCGGTCTGCAGCACTAGCTCCTCCAAATCACGACCCCAGCAATCAAGAGAACAGGTGGTTTGAGGCATTTTATAATCCCCCTTAAACACCTTCGCTATCTGGTCTCTGGGCAACCATTTGCCGCGCTGTATGCCATTGAGGTCATGTAAAAGTACCTCGAACATTTCGATATCTGGGTTATCATGCAAAAATTGATCAAGCGTTTCTGAGGCTGTCATCGACTCTGTTCTCTAAGGTTTCTCTGGTGTACAGTATCTCATCTAAAACAAGAATAAATATCTTTTGGATCTATGAACTACCCTTAGAGGGTATTTTCTGAAGTACCCTCTGCAGCAGTTTCGCGGCCCATTTAACGATAAGTGAGTTGTCCCAGATGAATACTAGACTACTGCTACTCATCATGACCGCGCTCAGCGGCTGTTCAGACCATCAAAATCACTATGCCGATCAGATTTTTAAGGCGGGTGTTGTCTATACCGCTGACAGCGATCAGTCTGTGGCTACGGCTATTGCCATTCTTGGCGATAAAGTCATCTATGTTGGCACTGATGACTCTATGAATGGTTTTATTGGGCCAAAGACCCAGATCACCGATCTACAGGGAAGGATGATAGTTCCCGGCCTCCATGATGTCCACATCCACCTACCCGGTATTATTGCCAGCGACGGGTGCGATCTAGACAGTGAAGCCCTTGCTCTGGCCGCGCTAGTGCCGCGCCTGCGGCAGTGTATCGTTGACAGCCAACTGCCACCCGGCCAGTGGCTTTCGGTCGATCAATGGTCCTACACCCATGGTAATGACCGCTCAGAGGAATTTCCGACGCTTCGGGCTGCCCTAGATGCAGCCTCCAAGCAGCATCCGATTATATTACTGGGAAATGATGGCCATCACAGCGCCGCCAACAGCGTTGCGCTTGCTCTGGCAACCGACAAAAACGGCCATCGCATCGGTCTCAATAGCGACACTCTTGCTAATCAGTTTGCTCAGTTTGGAGAACTTATTGGTGCCGATGCTACCGGCGAGCCCAATGGGTTAATTAATGAAGATGCTCGCAAACTCCTTAATGTCCCCAATCTCTGGGGTTACCCCAAGATTGATGCAGTGTTAGCGGGTCGCATTGGCGAACGTTTAGCATCCGTAGGGATCACTTCTGTGCTAGATGCTGCGCTGACCGCAGACGATATCGAGGGTTTTGCTAGTGCAGCAGCCAATAATCCCCTGACTTGGCGTCTGTCGGCGGCATTTTATGTGGATGTTGACGACTATCGTTCAGCGCCTGATCGCACTATTGATGCGGAGGCGATAGTGGCGGATGTGCTGGCGGCACAAAAACACTATCAGGACGTGCCTAATCTCAGAGTCGACACCGCCAAGATATTTATTGACGGCGTGATTGAGGGCGACCCATTATCAGACCCTCCATCGCTACCGAACGCCGCAGTCCTCGATCACTATCTGCAACCGACCTTTGCCATTGACCCAGTCAGCGGTAAGACTGAGGTCACCGGTTATATCAATACCGGTTCTGAAGCCTGTGTCGACGCGCGTAAAAAACGATTTGCCATCGATATGGACGCCTTTTCTCGAGACAATGGATTCTTACCAGAACGCTGCAAGCTCAGTAAAGGCGTCCTTGAGAAAGATGCGACGTTTTTATACGACTATACGCTGGCCCTATTCAGGGTCGGCATTAATGTCCATAGTCATGCGATTGGTGACCGCGCCGTCCGCTTTGCCTTAGATGCATTTGCCGCAGCCAGAAAAGCGAGCCCGCAATCACAGGCCACCTTATCCATCGCCCATGCACAGATTGTTCATCCAGATGATATCCCTCGATTTGGTGCGCTCAATGTCCATCCAGCTTTCACCTACGCTTGGATTGAGCCCGACATCGATTACCAGATGACTGTCTCTCCGTTTATAGAACAAATCAAATCGGTGGAGGACCTTTTTGATCCACAGGGGTATGTCTACCAATTCAGCTATCCTGCCGCATCGATTAAAGCTGCCGGCGGTATTCTTACTGCCGGTAGCGACGCCCCAGTGGAAACTCGAGATCCGCGCCCCCTGTATAATCTTGAAAAAGCCGTAACCCGAAAAAATGATACTACGGGGTATATTTATAACCCTAGAGAGCGCATTTCGGTTGCCGATGCATTGGACGCCTACACCATTAATGGCGCTATGGCCCTGGGTCAGAGCCAGCTCACCGGTTCTCTGGAAGTCGGTAAAAAAGCAGACTTTGTTATCCTCAGTACTGATTTATTAGCTCTTGAAGCAGCCGGCAAGGCCGATGAAATTTCTGATACCCAGATAGTCGCTACCTGGTTTGACGGCCGCCAGATCTACAGTGCCGACTGAACGGGGCACGGTGACCTCCTTCTGCCAAAGATATTTGGCTAAAAAGGAGGCTCCAACCCCTTTGGGTACATGCGCAATGGCATCTTCTGTGGTCAGATAACCCACCTGTGGAGGGGACTTTCAGTACCCTCTCTAAACGGCATTTATTTTGAATAATTAACTAATCAGCGGATGATTAGCAGGGCCCATTATGAGCAAAACTAGAACAACCCAACAGTGGCAAGAACTTGACAGTAAAAATCACCTGCATCCCTTTACGGACTTTGATGGTTACATCAAGAAGCCGGGAAGAATTATTAATCGCGCTGAACATATCTATATTTATGACACCGATGGCACTCAGTTCCTCGATGCTATGTCGGGCCTCTGGTGCTGCAGCCTGGGATACAGCCAACCTGAGATTGCCGAAGCGGTACAGCGCCAATTTCAGGAACTGCCCTACTACAATAATTTCTTTCAGTGCAGTAACGCACCGGCGGTTGAATTAGCTGATCGCCTAGTGCAGATGACTCCGGAACAATTTACCCATGTCTTTTTTACCAACTCCGGCTCTGAGGCTAACGATACCAATATTCGTTTAGTACGCCGTTACTGGGATCTTAAAAATCAGCCTGAGAAGCGTATTATTTTGTCGCGCACTAATGGCTACCACGGCAGCACTATCGCTGCGGCCAGTCTAGGGGGCTTTAGCTTCGTCCATAAGCAGTTTGAAACCCTACCCTATGTTGATCATATTGGAGATCCTAACTGGTACTGTAATGGCGGTGAGTTGAGTGCCGAAGAGTTTGGTCTGCAGGCCGCTCGTGAACTGGAAAAACGTATTGATGAACTGGGCGAAGAAAATATCGCCGCTTTTATTGCCGAGCCCATTCAGGGCGCCGGCGGCGTGATTGTGCCGCCAGACAGCTACTGGCCAGAAGTCAGTCGTATCCTTAAAGAACGCGACATTCTATTTATCAGCGACGAAGTAATCTGCGGCTTTGCCCGCACCGGTAAAATGTTTGGCTGCGAAACTTACGGCACCGAGCCCGACCTGATGACCTTTGCCAAAGCAGTGACCAACGGCTTTCAGCCTCTGGGTGGAGTAATGGTTAGCGACAAGGTTGCCAGTGTAATTACCAGTCAGGGTGGTGAATTTGGTCATGGTTTTACTTACTCCGGTCATCCAATAGCCTGCGCCGCAGCACTGGCAACACTGGATATAATTGAAAGAGAAAATATTGTTGATCGTGTCGCCAGCGATGTTAGCCCGTACCTGCAAAGCAAATGGATGGCGTTGGCTGACCACCCTATTGTTGGCCATGTGCGTGGCTTAGGAATGCTTGGTTCCATTGAATTGGTGCGCAATAAAGCAACCAAAGAACGTCTGGCACCAGAGCAGAGCGCCGGCGGGGTCTGTCGTGAACTATGTATTGATAATGGATTGGTGATGCGCGCAGTCGGCGACTCAATGATTATTTCACCGCAGCTTATTATGAACCATTCGGAAATTGATACTATGCTCGAGAAGGTCATTAAGGCTTTAGACCAAACAGCCGAGCACTATTCGGTATAGGTGCTTTTTTCACACAGGATTTTTACCATGACGACAGGTTGGATAAGATTGGGTGGGCAAAGGGCCTTTAAAATACGGATACTAAATGTCCCGCGGAGGGTATGCCATATTCATGGTCTAATTTTGGGGCGTGCGTTTTTTACCGTACCCGCGTTCGGTTAAGCCTATGTCGGGTCCACTCTCGGGTTATAAAGTATTGGATATGAGCCGCGTCTTGGCCGGCCCCTGGGCTGGCCAAATGCTTGCCGATCTGGGCGCTAGCGTGATCAAAATTGAACGACCCAGTGTGGGTGATGATACCCGTAGTTGGGGGCCTCCCTACCTCAAAGACAAAGCGGGCGACAATTGCGATGATGCGGCCTATTTCTTTTGTGCCAATCGCGGAAAACAATCAGTCACGGTCGATATTACTCAGCCTGAGGGACAAAAAATTATCTATCAACTCGCGGGTCAATGCGATGTTCTTATTGAAAACTATAAGGTCGACGGACTGAAAAAATATGGTCTCGACTATGAGTCTATCTCGGCCATTAATCCCAAGCTTGTGTATTGCTCAATTACCGGCTTTGGTCAAACTGGCCCCTATGCTAAGCGCCCAGGCTATGATTTTTTAATTCAGGGAATGGGTGGCCTGATGAGTGTCACTGGGGCTCCAGACGATGAAGCGGGGGGCCCGGTTAAAGTGGGCGTGGCTGTCACTGATTTATTTACCGGCCTCTATGCCGCCAATGCCATACAGGGGGCACTCCTAGAGCGTCATCAATCGGGATTAGGGCAATATATTGATTTGGCTCTGCTCGATGTGCAGGCCGCGGTGCTGGCCAATCAGGCCAGTAACTATCTGATTGGCGGCGACGTTCCGAAACGCCTTGGCAATGCCCACCCGAACATAGTCCCTTATCAGGCATTCGCGACAGCGGATAGCCATGTGATTTTGGCGGTGGGTAACGATGGGCAATTTAAACGTCTGTGCGACGCACTGGAGAAACCAGAATGGGTAACCGATGAGCGCTACACCATTAATTCAGCACGGGTAGAACATCGGCAGCAACTCTGCGCCGCCATTAGCCTCTGCCTACGTGAGAAAACCAGCGCCGCTTGGCTACAGGCATTTCAAGAGGCAAAGGTCCCCTGTGGACCAATCAATAGCATCGACCAGGTATTTAGTGACCCGCAGATACTGGCACGAAATATGGTAGTGAAGGTTGCGGATCATAGAGCCGGCGAGATTCCTCTGGTGGCTAACCCAATCAAATACAGCCGTACACCCATCGTCTATACCTTGGCACCCCCAGCGTTAGGAACCAGCACCGATGATATTCTTGAGAATGATCTGGCATACTCTGAATCACAGATAAAGGCACTGCGAGACAAATCAATCATCTAAGCCGAGCCCGCAGCTATTTAGAGCCCTCAGCAGCCTAGAGCCTAAGTGATTTAGAGCCCTCAGCTATTTAGAGCCATCAGCTGTTTAGAGCCATCAGCCATTAAGAGCCATCAGCTATTAAGAGCCATCAGTGATGGTAAAACACCTCAGCGGTCATAAAAGCGTTAACGCGTTATGACCGCCCTCAGCCCGATCGTTAAGACCTCCCTGAGGGTTGCAAAGGCTTTATTTTTGTGTGGCAACCCAGTCAATAATTGTTGATTCTAGAATATCCAAAGGCATGGCGCCGTTCGATAAAATCACCTCATGAAACTGTTTAATATCAAACTTTTCGCCCAGTTCCCGCTCGGCCAGGCTACGAATCTTTAGGATCGCTAATTGCCCGACCTTGTAGGCAGTGGCCTGTCCAGGCCAGACTACATAGCGCTCAATTTCACGAACCACTTCTGCTTCAGTCATACCTGTCTTATCAAGCATGTAGGTGATCGCCTGCTCACGACTCCAACGCTTGTCGTGCATACCAGTATCAACAACCAGCCTTACGGCACGGAACATCTCAGCCTGCAGGCGTCCGAGATCACCAAGGGCATAATTGTCATACATACCCATATCCACTGCAGCTAGGCGCTCTGAATACAGCGCCCAGCCCTCAATATAACCACTAAAAAGTCCCACTGTGCGCAAAAAAGGCACATTGTCTATTAGCTGAGCGGAGGAGATCTGAAAATGATGGCCGGGAGCGCCCTCGTGATACATCAACGTCGGTAGTGTCCAGCGCGGATTGTCGGTGGTATTTTTCTGATTGATATAAAAGCGCCCGGGCACAGACCCATCTAGGGCTGGGGGCATATAGTATCCACCGGGCGATGAGTCCTGTGCATATTCAGGCACCCGCACTATTTCGAGAGACTGTAGTGGAATGTTAATGAAGTAGTCACTCACCTTAGCCATTAACCTACCATTGATCTCATTGAGATAGGCTATCTGCGCAACACGGCCCTCGCTAGTGTCGGCAAAATTATGTTCAGGCAGCCTCATCAAATGCTGGACCCGCTCAACTAATGAGCCTTTGGTAAGACCCGCACCAACCAGTATAAGATCCATATCAATTTCTATACGGGCGACCTCAGACAGGCCCAGTTGATGGATCTGTTTGGCACTCAACGTAGTGGAGTTGTTTGACTGTAAGGCATCCCGATATATGGTGGCGCCGTTCGATAGCCTCCAAATTCCTGCATCATGGTTGCTGATTAACAGTAACTCGTGAAACAAGGCAATCATATCCTCATAACCGGGAATGATTTTTTCATCTACCACCGCGCGAACTTCAGCCAGTAGGGCGTCTTTATGTGCTTGAGTCATACTATCAAGCGCCGCCAGCTTAGACGATAGCGTTGACACTAACGGATTGGAATCCGCCCCATCATCGGCAAAATTGTGCATGCCCAGAAGCGCTTTTTCAATAATGAAATCCGGGGGAACAGTGCCGTGATCACGATCATCAATCACCCGTACTCTGACCTCATCAATCACCCGAGCAAACTCGTGAAGGCGTGAAATATAGCGGTCTACGCTTTTTTCACTAATAATATTGTGCTTGTCAGTTAGAAACTGCGGCAGACTAACAATGACACCAGATATCTGGTTAACCCTATAGCCGCCGTACTGGTGCCCTGCCACACGCAACTGATCATCTAAAAACCAAGCGCTAATTTCCCAACTCAATAGCTCCTGGCCAGTCAAGCCCTCAGGGCCATAGCCGTTCAAGCCCTCGCGCGCATCACGGAGCAGCGCAGTGGCCCTTTCATCGGCCTCTGCGGTATATGAGTCGAGCTTTCCACTGTGGAAATCAATAATGCTATTATCAATAAAACCCAGTGAGGTGATAAGTTCCGGTGACTCCATCAACATCTGAATACTGAATTTATTAATATAATTATTGACACCGACCGGGGAGCCCCAAAACCACAGATAGCCCCCCATAAGGACCACGGACAAACAACCCAACAGGTATTTTGCTGCGGTCTTAATCATACGAATACTCCATCCTTGAATTAATCGCTTTATCCTACCATGGTCATTCGCGGCGCGGGGAAACCATTAAAAGTAGAGGCGCAGGGAGTACAGTAGGCCCCAAGATTTGGCATAAAAATTAGATCCTCTACCTCGGTGTTGCGCGGTAGGCTGTATTTGCCTAATACATCAATCGAATCACAGGTGGGTCCGGCCACAGTCCATATTTCAGTCTCTCCCGTTCTTTGACTGACCATAATAGAAGGGAACCCCTCAGCTAATTCCATCAGACCGCCGTAAACGCCAGTATCTAAATATAGCCATCTCTGATCATCTCGGGTAGCCAAGCCAACGACCTGAGAAATCAGGCAGCCAGCAGAACCAACAAAATAGCGCCCCGGTTCAGCCATGACCTGAATAGAATCTGGGATACCGAGTAGCGCCTGATTTATCTCCAGAGCAATCTCATCAATGGTCGGTTCATCACCCGTAAACTGGAGTGGGTAGCCGCCGCCCAGATTCAATAACTCAGGCGAGAAGCCGTGATCATGCAGTTTCTCAAAAAGGCGTTTGGCCGAACGAATACCCTCCACCCAATTATTGATATTGGTACATTGAGAGCCCACGTGAAAGGTTACCCCGGCAATCTGTATAGCCTGCTTGTTAGCCATCTCGATTAAGGCATCCACGCCTTTGGCGGTGGCGCCAAACTTGCCTGCTAGAGGCCAGGCCGAACCTTCGTTACTGACCTCAATTCGAAGATAGAGCTTAGCATCCTGTTTGATGGCGGCAATTTTTATGATTTCTTCGGGCGTATCAACGGCGAACCAAACAACACCATGAGCTGCAGCATGTTTTATCGCTGCAGGGGACTTAATCGGATTGGAATAAAAGACAGTCTCAATATCCACTCCTAATTCAATCATCGCATCGAGCTCTGCTATGGAAGCAATTTCAAAGTAGGTACCCTCCTCCTTAAAAACCCGCAAAATCTCGGCATCGGGATTTGCTTTTACCGCAAAGTGCGGTCGCACGCGCGGCATTGCCGCCATAAAACCACGGACATTCTGACGCAGGCGTTCCTCAGACATCACTAATACCGGGCCGCTATATTTGACAGCCTGCGAGTTACAGCGAGCAATCTGCTGTCGGATTGCGTTTTCGGCAATTAACCGCCTAGAGTCTGGGCCGCTAGTTTCACATTGTTTTACCGCTAGTTCAGTCATGAAATACCTGCTCATTAGGATGCTGCTGGATCGCTATAATAGGCTTATAGACCGTCGTTTTGTATTGCCAGACCTTACGATTTGTGCTTTATTACCTATCACTTTGATATAAATATAAGCGATTTGATATGACTAAAGAACAGTACCTTCTTAATCTACTGCGGGAAAATAGTCGGCGCTCAGTCTCGGATCTGGCTAAAGAAATGGGTTTGAGTCGCTCTACTGTTCAACAGACTATGGAACGATTGGAGCGAACAGGGGTGATTCAAGGCTATACCGTTAAGGTCAATCCCCACTACGAACAGCAGCGTGTAAGTGCCTACATAATGATTTCCGCGGTACCCAAAAAGACAATCGAGGTTGTGCGGGAGCTGACCAAGCAGCCTCAATTGGATATGCTTTGCTCTATTAGTGGCCGATACGACCTCATTGCTCAGGTTACCGAAGAAACCACCGAGGCATTAGATAAAATCATCGATCTTATCGCAGCCCTTGATGGCGTCGAAAAGACGCTAAGTCACATTGTATTATCCAGTAAAGTCTCAAGATAATGCGGCGACAGTCAACTTACCTGCTAACATTGCACACTCAAATAAAAACTAATAAAAAGAACCTGTATCCCTATGCGTAAAATAATATCAAAACCCACTCTTCTCGATGCCCTAGTGCCGGTATTTGTCTTGGTCTTAATGCTTGGCGGCCTGGTTTATGTTTTTGGCAATGACTCCGCGGGCCCCAATCAGGTTGCTCTAATGCTTGCTGCATCGGTCGCCGCTTTGATTGGTATTAAGAATGGCCATACCTGGAAGGATATTGAAAGCAGCATGATAGCCACTATTAGCGTGTCGATGCAGGCCATACTTATTTTGCTAATGGTAGGTGCATTAATCGGCAGCTGGATGCTGGCGGGGACAGTACCCACTATGATTTATTACGGCGTGCAGTTAATGTCTCCGGACTATTTCTACATGACCGCCTGTGTAGTCTGTGCTCTGGTTGGGTTTAGTATTGGTAGCTCTTGGACAGTGGCTGGTACCTTGGGGATAGGCTTGATGAGTATCGCTGCCACACTCAATCTGTCCCTGGGAATAAGTGCCGGCGCGATAATATCTGGGGCTTATTTTGGCGACAAACTATCACCGCTTTCAGACACCACTAATCTCGCCGCGGCGGTAACCAGCACGAATCTCTTCGACCATATTCAGCATATGCTGTGGACCACGGTACCCAGTATTATTATTGCCCTACTAGCATTTTTTGTGTTGGGTTTGGGTAGTAGCGCCAATGTCGTGGTGGAAGATATAGTGCTATTACAGAATGATTTGGCGGCATCCTTTTTGATAAGTCCGCTGATGCTGGGTCCGCTGCTGCTGCTGCTCTATTTGGCGCTTAAAAAATTACCTGCACTTTCAACGCTGGTTTTGGGCACCCTGACAGGCTGTCTCTTTGCTGTCGTATTCCAATGGGATGTGATCATTGCTTTGTCAGACAATCAGAGCTTAGTACCAGCCGCAGCTATTTTTAAAGGCCTATTTCATGCTATGTTTTTGGGCTATAGCTCAGTGACCGGCAATGTAGATCTTGACCAACTGCTATCCAAAGGAGGAATGGCCAGTATGTTGACGACCGTGGGCCTGATTATTAATGCTATGGCTTTTGGCGGAGCAATGTCCCATACCGGGCTGCTGGAACGATTAGTTGAGGGTGCTCTGCGTCGAGTGAAGTCTGCTGGCGGTTTAATTACCGCCACAGTAGGCACCTGCATTGGCACCAATATCTTAGCCGCGGATCAGTATTTGTCTATTGCGATTCCCGGGCAGATGTTTGTAAAATCCTACAAGAAATACAATCTCAGCGCGCTAAATCTATCGCGGACATTGGAAGACTCAGGCACATTAACCGGGGCGCTAATTCCCTGGAATACCTGTGGTGCCTATATGTCCGCAACACTCGGTGTCAGTACGATGGTGTATGCTCCCTATGCATTTTTTAACCTTTTATGCCCAATTATTGCTATTTTTTATGGCTATTGGCGAATTGCGCTGCCCGCGGCCGACCCAGAGGATGCCTCGACAGCTCATTAATGAAATATCTAATAAGACTGACACTGGTCGCTGCCTTATTGGTCTGTCCAAACACTCTGTTTGCCCAGACACAGTTTGAAGGCAGCCGTGCCCTGCAACATATCGTCAATCAAGTCGCGTTTGGCCCGCGAGAACCGAACAACCCTGCCGCCAAGCAACTGACAGTCGACTATATTAAACAGACTTTAGAGCCCTTGGCAGATCGCGTCACACTTCAGGAGTTTAGCTACC
>Ga0114995_10000743_pt1 | contig 22859 bp, 15 predicted proteins | sample ArcticOcean_MG_C_11_FD_87038 | JGI IMG/M metagenome (GOLD analysis project Ga0114995, IMG submission 87038) | Marine microbial communities from western Arctic Ocean - ArcticOcean_MG_CB2_154 | ecosystem: Environmental > Aquatic > Marine > Oceanic | place: Arctic Ocean: Canada Basin | collected... | reverse complement strand
GGGTATCTTTCCTGCACACAAGGTGTTCAAGAAGTTAGGTGATCTTGGGTTGCTGGGTATTTCCAGGCCTATTGAATTTGGTGGTATGGGCTTAGATTACAGTTACCAGACTGTCTTTGCCGAGGAGCTGGGTCGTATCCGCAGTGGTGGCGTTGGTATGGCGCTGGGTGTGCAGACGGACATGGCCACGCCAGCACTGGCCAATCATGGTACTGATCAGTTACGGCGTGAATTTTTAATGCCGGCCATTGCTGGAGATATGGTCTGCTCGGTGGCGGTGTCTGAGCCACATGCGGGTTCCGATGTATCGGCGATTAAGACCACCGCAATCAAAGATGGCGATGACTATATTATTAATGGTACCAAAATGTGGATTACTAATTCCACGCAGGCTGACTTTATCTGTCTGCTGGCCAACACCAGTGACAATGGCCCACATGCGAACAAGTCGCTAATTATTGTGCCGATGAATCTACCGGGTATTTCGCTGTCGAAAAAACTCAATAAATTAGGTATGCGCTCATCGGATACAGCGCAGATTTTCTTTGATGATGTGCGTGTGCCTCAGCGTCATTTGATTGGAGAAGAGGGCGCTGGCTTTCGCTACCAAATGGAACAGTTTCAAGAGGAGCGAATCTATGCGGCAGCGGGTAATCTAAAAATGCTGGAGTTTGTAATCAACGATACTATCGAATACACCAGACAGCGGCAGGCGTTTGGCAAGTCGATTTTGGATAATCAGGTGGTGCACTTCCGTCTGGCTGAGTTGCAAACAGATGTGGCCTGCTTACGGGCACTGACCTACGAGGCGGTTGAGGGTTACATCAATGGCGAAGATGTGACATTAAAAGCGTCTATGGCTAAATTAAAGGCTGGTCGACTTTCCCGCGAGGTCACGGATAGTTGCCTGCAGTACTGGGGCGGTATGGGTTATATGTGGGACAACCCGGTATCTCGCGCATATCGTGACGGTCGCTTAGCATCGATTGGCGGCGGTGCAGACGAGGTAATGTTGGGTATTATTAGTAAGCACATGGGTATCTTACCGGCCCGTAACAAGCACTAAGGGATTTGTGCGCTAGTTGGTTGGACGGCCTCAAACATGTTGATATTGTGCCTTGCGGATGGTGCATCGCAAGTCTGGTATTAAAAAAATGTCCTACCGTCGCAACAGCAGGGCATTTGAATCGGTGCTAGGCCGACACCTAAGCTAGGATTGGCGCCAACTTCATCGCAATACCCATATCACCTTGAATCTTTAATTTACCTGACATAAACGCTGACGTGCCGTCAAGTTTACCATCCGCCATATCCATAAAATTTGCTAGGCTGAGCACCATAGTACAGGCGGCTTCAGCATCGTCATTATTAATGACATTTGGGACCTGAGATGCGTCGAGGACCAAGATACCCTCATCGCCGAAATCAAACTTTAAGATGGCACCCAAACCACAGTCTTCACCTACTTTCTCTTTTAAACCCGCTGTGACTAATTCCAATGACATAACTATTCCTCTATTTACCTTTGAAAAGCGCCTAATTTGACGCCGATTTAAAGAAGTGACAGCGTTACTGTAAAAATATATTCCTACAAACACAAGTTAATTATCCTTGCGGTCAGGATGGCTTCTGGAAATACCTCTGTCTTGTCACTCTCGTGACAGCTATTATCCTGTCTGCGGTTTACGCTAACAGCGCAGATGCTACGTAAACACCAGTATGACAACAACAAGAACATAATAGTAGGCAAAGCCACAATGATTCAAACCCAGGCAAAATTAGGGCCAGAAGCTTCACCAAGAGCGATGGGTATCCTGTTGTTTCTAACGTTGCTTAATATTCTCAATATGGTCGATCGAACCCTGATCACCAGTTTTGGTACGGCGATTATTGCCGATCTCCGTCTAAGTGATTCTCAATTTGGCCTGTTAACAGGGCCAATCTTTGTTTTCTTTTATTCCATTATGGGTCTATTTATGGGCGCCCTTGCTGACCGTGTGCACAGACCTCGGCTTATTGCAGCGGGTCTTGTGTTATGGAGCGCCCTTACCGCAGTGTCGGGTATGGCCAAAAGTTTTGCGCACATCGGTATTGCGCGTTTGTTTATCGGTGTCGGCGAATCGGCGATGGCACCGTCTGCTCTATCAATGATTGCCGATATGTTCCCAAAGGCAAAGCGAGGGACCGCAACCGGTATCTATTATCTCGGTGTGCCCCTAGGGGCGGGAGGTAGTTTTATTGTTGCCGGCATTCTCGGGCCTATTATTGGCTGGCGTAACTGCTTTTTCGTCTTGGGTGCCATGGGGCTATTATTGGCGCTAGTGCTGTTACTAGTAAAGGATCCGAAGCGTGGCGCTATGGAGGAGGGACAAGCGGTCGTTGAAGGAGATCAGGCTGATGATTTAGTGAGTGGCAATTGGCGACACATTATTATTGATGTCTATTTGGTAGTGAAATCTACGCCCGCGCTTTTGTGGACTATGATCGGTGCGGTTTTTTTACACATACCAATGGGTGCAGGTCAGTTTGCTATTGTTTGGCTTGAGCGAGAGAGAGGCTTTGGTGTGGGTGAAATAAGTGCTGTCTACGGTCTTATATATATTGTCTTTGGGACCGCTGGGACTTTTTTGGGCGGCATTCTCAGTGACTGGTACCAGGCTCGATTTAAGGGCGGGAGAGTTCGGTTCTTAGCCTATTTAATGCTGGGCATTGCACCCTTGCTAGTTTCTTTCCGCTTTGTTGACCCCTCATCATCACTATTTTATATTGGTATGGCCGCGGGTATGTTCAGTGTCAGCTCTTTTTATGGCCCGGCGTTTTCTACGGTACAGGACCTTACGCCGGTGCGATTGCGTGGTGTAATGGTCGGGCTTTTGCTGGTGGCCTGTAATCTCCTGGGGCTGGGTATCGGGGCGATGATGACGGGCATTCTCAGTGATCTGTTTTCAGCTAATCACTTTTTTGAACCGCTAACCAAGGCGTTATTAACCGCTGATGTTCTATCTTGGGCAGCTCCGGCCAGCTTTATTGTCGCTTCGATGTATATCGAAAGGCAAAAACCTAGGGGTCTATAACCTCCGCTGACTCGGAGAAAATTGGCATAGACTCGTACATTGCTGGCATCGAATCCAAAGAGAAAAGACTCGTCGCAACGTACTATGACCTTCTGTAACGGAGCGTTAGTGGCTGATTTAGGACGCAGGATTAGAGAGTTTTTGAGAGGTGACGTAATGATTGCTAAACCTATTCGTATTGCAGGGGCCAGTGGCTTTTGGGGTGATGCGGCCCGAGCGACACCCCAGCTTCTAAAAGATGGCAATGTGGACTTTATTGCCTATGATTATCTGGCCGAAATTACCATGTCAATTATGGCGCGGGCGCGGGCTAAAAACCCAGATTATGGTTATGCATTGGATTTCATTACGGCCGCCATGAAGCCCAATCTTCAAGAGATCGCCCGCCAGGGTGTCAAAATCGTATCCAACGCTGGCGGTGTCAATCCGCAGGCCTGTGCCAATGCTCTGCGTGAATTGATTGCAGAGATGGATCTGGATCTCAGAGTCGCCTGTGTGATGGGTGACGACATGATTGACCAATGTAATGCTCTGGCAGCTCAGGGCGTTACCGAGATGTTTACAGGAGCCGATTTCCCCGCGGTCGAGAATGTGGCTAGTATCAATGCTTATTTGGGCGCGTTTCCGGTGGCTAAAGCACTCCAGGAGGGCGCCGATATTGTGGTGACAGGCCGCTGTGTCGACAGCGCGGTTACTTTGGGCGCCTGTATTCATGCCTTTGGCTGGGGTCGTGATGACCTCGATAAACTGGCCATGGGCTCGTTGGCCGGGCATATTATTGAATGTGGCCCGCAGGCCACTGGCGGCAATTTTACCGATTGGGAATCTGTACCTAGCCTCGAAACTATTGGTTATCCAATTGCCGAAATCGGTGCTGATGGCAGCTTTGTTTGCTCCAAGCCTAAGGGTTCGGGGGGCATTGTTACTCGTGCGACCATTGCCGAGCAGCTGGTTTACGAAATTGGTGATCCGCAAGCTTACATACTACCAGATGTAGTCTGCGATTTTGCCAATGTTGAGATTGAGCAGGTCGGTGAGAATTTGGTTCGCGTAACCGGTGCTGCAGGCCTCCCTGCACCAGACACTTATAAAATCTGCACCACATACGCCGATGAATTTCGCGGCGGTACCAACATGACCTTCTATGGGATCGATGCCGACCGCAAGGCGCAGAAGTTTGCCGATGCCATTTTTGTGGCGGCGCGACGAACATTAAGGCAGCTTGCGCTGCCTGACTTTAGCGAGACCAGTGTTGAGATTATAGGCGCTGAAAGTCAGTATGGCTGCGCTGCAACAGTGACTCACTGCCGTGAGGTGGTACTCAAGATTGCGGCAAAACATGCCGCTGCCGCAGGCGTCGGCATTATGCTCAAGGAGGCCGTGGGGCTTGGTTTGGCGACACCGCCTGGCCTGTCGGGTTTTGCCGGCGCGCGGCCCAGTCCATCGCCTGTGGTGCGCCTTTTCTCTTTTGCTCTACCCAAGGGTACTGCAAAGATTCAGGTTGAGCTAGACGGCGTTATTTTTGACGTACCAGACACCGCCGGAGTCGCTCTTGATTGCGAGGCTATCTCTCGCCCCGATACACCGGCAGCGCCGACCGGAGAATTAATCGAAGTGCCATTGATAAATTTAGCTTGGGCACGCAGTGGCGATAAAGGTGACAAGTCTAATATCGGTGTTATCGCACGACAGCCTGAGTACCTTCCTTATATTTATGCGGCGCTTTCTGAACAGGCTGTGTTTGAGCGATTTGAGCACTTTTTACCCGCCGGCGCGACGGCCGAAACGTCTGTGGAGCGTTACCTGATGCCCGGTACCGATGCGATTAATTTTTTGATTCACGATGTGTTGGGCGGTGGTGGCATGGCCAGTATCAGAAATGATTCTCAAGGCAAAGGCTACGGGCAGTTGTTGTTAGCCGCCTCAATTCCGGTTAGTGCAGAGATTGCCAACCAGGTTGTAATAATTAAGTAATATCAGCAGACGGAGACAGCCCAATGGCAGTATTTGCCTCAAAAATAAACACCCAATCAGAGACATTTTTGCGACAACGTAGCGAAATGCTAGCGCTGATCGAAAAACTGAATGAGCTGAATGGCCGCGGTCGGGCTATCTCTGAAAAGCGCAAACCGCGTTTTGATGCGAGAGGCCAGCTAACCCCCCGTGAGCGTCTGGCTAGGTTGCTTGATCCTAGCATGCCTTTTTTAGAAATCGGCAATATCGCTGGTTATATGTTGGATACCAAAGTGGAGGCTAAATCTATTCCCGGCTCTACGGTCATTGCGGGCATTGGTTTTATTTCCGGTGTGCGATGCATGGTCGTGGTCGATGATAGCGGTATTTTGGCGGGTTCAATGACGACGGCTGGAGGCTATAGAATTCGCCGCGCTGAACAGATATCTCTTGAGCAGCGGCTGCCCTTTGTGCATCTCGTAGAAAGTGCCGGCGGCGATTTGATGAATTATACAGTGGAGGGCTTTAGTGCGGGTGGGGCACTGTTTGGTTCACTGGCGCAGCTGAGTAAAGCGGGTATCCCTATAATTTCTATATTACATGGTTCCTCTACCGCAGGTGGCGCCTATATGCCGGGTCTTAGCGATTACGTTATCGCTATCAAGAATAACGGCCGTGCCTTTTTAGCTGGGCCACCACTGCTTAGAGCGGCGACGGGTGAAATCGCCAGTGAAGAGGAGTTAGGTGGCGCCGAAATGCATGCCTCGATCTCTGGTTTGGTTGAGTATCTGGCAGAAAATGACGGTCAAGGAATTCAGATATGTCGCGAGTTAATCGATCGTTTACAGTGGAATGACAACTGCTCTGTGCCGACTAAACGTGCTTTTCTTGAACCGCTTTACGATCCTGACGAGTTGGCTGGCGTTATTCCGACTAATTATCGGACGCCTTACGATATGCGTGAGCTGGTTGCCCGGGTAGTGGATGGTTCAGATTTTCTAGATTTTAAACCGCGATTTGGTGCGTCGACGGTTTGTATTCAGGCTGAAATATTTGGTCAGGCGGTGGGTATTATTGGCAACAATGGACCTATCGATCCCCAAGGTGCTAATAAGGTTACTCAGTTCTTGCAACTGTTGGACCAGGCCAATATACCGGCGCTGTTTTTTCAAAATACCACAGGCTACATTGTCGGTACTAAGTCGGAACAGGCCGGCATGATTAAACATGGCTCAAAGATGATTCAGGCGGTGCGCAATATTGATGTGCCACGCATTACGTTTATGACTGGCGCCAGTTTTGGTGCCGGCAATTATGGCATGTGTGGGCGCGGCTATGATCCCGACTTTCTCTATACATTACCCAATGCCAAGATGGGTGTTATGGGCGGTGAGCAGGCGGCTAAAACCATGTCTATGGTGGCGCGGAGTAAGGCCGCAGCCATGGGTTTGGAACCAGACGAAGAGGCGCTGGCTCAGCAGGAACAGATGATGGCGCATATATTTGATTCCCAATCTGACGCTTTTTATACCTCTGGCCATATGATGGACGACGGCATGATTGATCCACGTAATATGCGCAGCACAATAGGTATGCTACTGGAAACTATTCGCGAAGCGCGTGGCAGGACTGTGCGTCCTAATAGTTTCGGCGTCGCACGACTATGATTTCATTAATTGCGTGACAAGGGAAGACCATCATGACAGAAATTGATAACACTCAATTACCAGAAACGAAGTGGCTAATCCTAGAGCGGGAAGATTCCGTGCTCAAGATTTGGTTTTATCGTCCTGAAGCCAAAAACGCCTTGAACACGGCAATGACTGAAGAGTTAGTCGCGGTGCTTGAGGCTGTGCATGATGATCGCTCTATCCGAACCATTGTTTTAAGGGGTAAGGGTGGTGTCTTTTGTGCCGGCGGTGACATTAAGGGCTTCAAGTCGGGCATGCAGACCGTTGAATCCTCCGAGGTCGCCAAAGGCAATCGGGCTTTTGGCGATGTGATGATCAAGCTGAATGAACAGCCACAGGTAGTTATTATTTTGGTTGAAGGTGCGGCTATCGGTGGCGGTCTAGGTCTGGCCTGTGTCGGTGATGTCACGCTGGTGACCGCCGACGCTCGGTTCCGATTAAGCGAAACTAGTCTTGGTATCCCGCCTGCACAGATTGCACCCTTTGTGACTGAGCGTATCGGGTTGACACAGGCGCGTCGTCTCATGTTGACTGGTGCGCGCTTTAAAGGTGATGAGGCTGTTGTGCTTGGCATAGCCCATGGCGTGGCAGTCGATGGAACAGATTTGGATGCCCAGTGTGAGCGCATATTGGACCAAATCAAGGCCTGTGCGCCCGGTGCTAACGCGGTGACTAAAGGTATTTTATTTGAAACATTACGCCGGCCTCGTGCCGAGGCTTTGGACTTTGCCTCGGAGGGTTTTGCTCGCTGCATGCTTAGCCCTGAGGGTTTAGAAGGCGTTGCTGCCTTTGTTGAAAAACGTACCGCCTCCTGGAATAAATAGTAGGAATTCTATTGATGAAGCGCTTTAACAGTATATTAATTGCCAACCGCGGCGAGATCGCCTGTCGTGTTATTAAAACGGCTAAACAATTGGGTTATCGCACCATTGCGGTTTATTCCGACGCGGATGCCGGAGCACCCCATGTGCAACTTGCCGACGATGCAGTGCGCATCGGCCCGGGGCCTGTGGGCGAATCCTATCTGCTAGCCGAAAATATACTCGCTGCCGCGACTACGAGCGGCGCCGAGTCGATTCATCCCGGTTATGGTTTTCTCAGTGAAAATTCTGCCTTTGCCGAGGCGGTTGAATCTGCTGGGCTTGTGTTTATCGGACCAACCCGCGAAGCGATTGATGTTATGGGTAACAAGGCCGAGTCGAAGCGTCGTATGATCGAGGCAGGTGTTCCCTGCGTTCCTGGCTATGAAGGCCATGATCAGACTGATGAGGCACTTCTCGCTGAGGGCAATAAGATTGCGCTGCCATTGATGGTCAAGGCTGCGGCAGGTGGTGGTGGTCGCGGTATGCGTCTGGTGCAGGACTATGCCGAACTGGCAAATGCCATCAAGTTAGCTCGCGCTGAAGCGAAATCGGCGTTTGGTTCTGGGGAGCTGATTCTTGAAAAAGCGATCATTCAGCCGCGCCATGTAGAGATTCAGGTATTCGCTGACACCTTTGGTAACACCGTGCATCTGGGCGAGCGTGACTGCTCCGTGCAACGACGTCATCAGAAGGTCATTGAAGAGGCTCCCTGTCCGATAATGACGCCAGAACTGCGTGAGCAGATGGGCCAGTCGGCTATTGATGCAGCCAAGAGTGTTAATTATCGTGGCGCCGGCACCGTCGAATTTTTACTGGATGCCAGTGGCGCGTTTTATTTTCTAGAGATGAATACGCGCCTGCAGGTAGAGCATCCGGTTACAGAATTAATTACCGGTCTTGATCTCGTTGCATTGCAAATCAGCGTCGCTCAGGGAGAGGCTCTGAGTATCACGCAAGATGATGTGCACCTTGAAGGCCACGCCATAGAGGTGCGACTCTATACCGAAGATCCCAGTCTAGATTTTTTGCCGGCTTCAGGCCCTGTAGACCTTTGGCAGCCAGCGGATGGTGTCGGGATACGTATCGACGCGGGTATCGTTTCGGGACAAGATATCTCACCCTTTTATGATCCGATGGTAGCCAAAGTTATTGGCTATGGCCCTGATCGAGAGAGTGCGCGGTTGCGACTGATTGGTGCGCTCAAGGAAACCGTTTTATTCGGCACGCCAAACAATAAGCGCTTTCTTATTCAATGTCTTGAAAAGCAATGCTTTATTGATGGCACTGCGACGACAGCGTTTATTGCCGAAGAATTTTCCGGTGAAGACTTGCAGGTTGCTCCGCCGAGTTTTGCCGACAGTGCCGTGGCCGCAGTGATTGAACTGGCAATGGAACACAAGAAGCTTTTTGATCGCAGTGTGCTGGTCAGTGCCAGTCTGAAAAACTGGGCCAGCGCCAGCGCCATAATTTCGCGTAAGCAGTACCAGTTTTCTGACTTGACTCGTGATTTAGGCATAACACCAAAGGGCTTAGAGGCCTATAGAGTTTTTGATGTTGGTGGTGTTGAGGCTGATGTCGAAATTACTGTGCTTGCTATAGATAAGCATAAAGCTAGTTTACGCGTAGACGGTACCATATTAGCTGTGACGAGTATGTCGTCGGTAAAAGGTCAGCTGCATTGTTCGATTGAAGGCCGCGATGCTTTATTTAAAGATATGATTATTCTTGATGGTATGAGTGATGTAAACGTTGGTGGCGGTCGCGTGACTGCTCCTATGCATGGACTATTGCTTGAGGTCTTGGTTGAGCCGGGTGACCCTGTGGTCAAGGGTCAGACCTTGGCGGTACTAGAAGCCATGAAAATGCATTATGAAATTCAGGCTGAAATTGACGGAACGGTTGCTGAGGTTAGCGCAATGGCGGGCAAACAGGTTGCTGTTGACGATGTGTTAATTGAAATTGATGAGCAGCAGAACACAAAAGATTAATGGTAGTGCCGCAATAGCTGCCACAGCCTGATAATTAAAAATAGAACCATTGTGAGCCTTAACTATGACGGTGCATGTTCCTATCCATAACAAGTATCCCCTTTTATTTACTCCCCTAGATTTGGGTTTTACCCAGCTCAAAAATCGCGCGCTAATGGGGTCTATGCATACGGGTCTGGAAGAGGTTGAGGGCGGCTTTGAGCGCTTGGCCGCATACTTTGCCGAACGCGCTCGTGGTGGTGTGGGCATGATTATCACCGGTGGTATAAGCCCTAACGAAGAGGGTGGTATGGGCTCTGAAATGTCTACGCCAGAACATGCATCCGATCATCGTCAGGTCACCGAAGCTGTGCATGCGGTTGATCCTAATATTAAAATCTGCATGCAGATACTGCATGCGGGCCCGTTAGCTGAAACATCAAAGTTAGTCGGGCCATCAGCAGTGAGGTCACGCCTGTCGCCACTGGTGCCCAATGAGTTAGATGAAACCGGTGTACAAAAACAAATTAATGATCATGTGAACTGCGCAAAGATGGCCCAATTAGCTGGCTATGACGGTGTAGAGATCATCGGTTCGGCAGGTTATCTGTTAAGCACATTCTTGGTCGAAAAAACCAATCAACGCGAAGACCAGTGGGGAGGTAGTTACGAAAACCGCATGCGTTTTCCTTTGGAGATCATGCGTCGTTGTCGTGCTGAGGTGGGGGAGAATTTTATTTTAATTTTCCGTATTGCGGCGATGGATATGTTGCAGGGAGGTATGTCCTGGGATGAGGTGGTACTTTTGGCCAAGGCGATGGAAAAAGCCGGTGCGACGATTATTAGTACGCACTTTACCTGGCACGAATCTACGGTGCCTACCATTGCTACTATGGTGCCTCGCGCCGCATTTTCTGGGGTTACTGGACGTTTACGAAAAGAATTGGGTATTCCCACAATCACTAGTAATCGCATCAATATGCCAGATGTGGCTGAGAAGGTTCTTGAAGATGGCGATGCCGATATCGTGTCGATGGCGCGCCCGATGCTGGCAGATGCCGAATTGATATTAAAGGCTTTTGAGGGCCGTGAAGATGAGATTAATACCTGTATTGCCTGCAACCAAGCCTGTCTTGATCATGGCTTCGAAGGCAAGGAGATCAGCTGTCTGGTGAATCCCAGAGCCTGTCACGAGACGCTACTCAACTACGTACTCACTAGCACGCCGAAAAAAATCGCCGTAGTGGGCGCTGGCCCTGCGGGGTTGGCTTATGCCACCGTGGCAGCCGGTCGCGGTCATTCGGTTACTCTTTATGATGCAGGCAGTGAGATCGGCGGTCAGTTTAATCTGGCCAAACAGATTCCGGGCAAAGAAGAGTTTTATGAAACGCTCAGATACTACGCGCGGATGTTGGAAGTCAATCAGGTCGACGTGCATTTAAATACCACCGTCTGTGCCGATGATCTGACCTCAGCAGGTTATGACCATGTTGTCGTGGCCACCGGTATCTCGCCGCGTATACCTGACCTTGAGGGGATTGATCATCCGAAAGCGGTAAGCTATGTCGATGTGATTCGTGGCAATGTCGAAGTAGGTAAGACTGTTGCTGTGATGGGCGCTGGCGGCATTGGTTTTGATGTCTCGGAACTGATTATGCATAGCGGTATTTCTGCTGCGATGGATAAAGATGTCTTTGCTCGTGAGTGGGGGGTCGATTTTATTAATCATCCGCGTGGAGGCGTTACAGGTGTGAGCCCTCAGGTTGAGGCTGCCGACCGACAGGTATTTTTATTGCAGCGAAAATCTACTCGTGTCGGTCGCGGCTTAGGCAAAACTACCGGTTGGACCCATCGTATGTCATTGGCCAAACGTGGCGTGCAGATGATGAATGGCCTCGAATATCTTAGGATCGATGACCAAGGTCTGCATATTAGTGTCGAGGGTGTGCCTCAGGTGCTTGCAGTGGATACAGTGATTATCTGCGCTGGCCAGTTGCCCAAACGCTCGCTTTACGATGATTTAGCGAGAACTAAAATAGCCACCAGTCTCATTGGTGGGGCTTTCGAAGCCGCAGAGTTAGACGCCAAGGCAGCCATCAAGCAGGCCAGTGAATTGGCTGCAGCAGTGTAGCAAGCCGGTGTTGATAGTTTTCGTACCGTCTGTCAGCAAGTTCGATGTCCTTTGTGTCGGTGCCAGCCGACACCTAAAACCGAAAGGCGGCTGAGTGCGTATCACTGATGAGAGCGCCTGCTGTTTTCAGTCTTAAATGCCTGCTCAAAGGCGATGCAATGCCTTGCTATAATGATAATAGATCAATTGCAGGATGAGCCGCTGTGTAGATGGAAGCAGACTTCTGCGGCGTGGCCAAACCGGTAGACGTACCGTTGGTAATGGAGTAGCTTTAAGCTGCTGGGCTGATGATCTAGGGGACTGTTTTATTTATTGACATCATGAGTGCCATAAACTAGGCTACTCCTATAACTTTTCAAAAAAAAGGAAGATCCGTGGATATTACATTTTCGGCAGAAGATCTTGCGTTTAGAGACGAAGTGCGCGAATTCTTTACAGCTGAGTTTGATGGAACCGTTGCAGAGCAGCTAGGTGGTAGTCAGGGTGGAGACTATAAAACCGGAATGATTGCGTGGCAGAAAAAGCTACATGCCAAAGGCTGGGTCGCGCCAGGCTGGCCGACTGAGTACGGTGGCACCGGGTGGTCAGCGACACAGAAATTTATTTACGAGACCGAACGCGGCTTGGCTGGTATTCCCGACGTAGTTCCCTTTGGTCTAAAGATGGTTGCACCAGTGATCTATACCTTTGGCAGCGAAGAGCAGAAGGCGAAGTTTTTGCCACGGATTTTGTCTAGCGAAGACTGGTGGTGTCAGGGTTATTCTGAGCCAGGCGCCGGATCAGATTTGGCGGCATTGAATACAACAGCCGAGTATGCCGGTGATAATTACATCGTTAACGGCCGCAAAATTTGGACCACCTTTGCCCAGTATGCGGATTGGATTTTCTGTTTGGTACGCACCAGCAAAGGTATGCGCAAACAACAGGGTATCAGCTTTCTGCTGATCGATATGAATACGCCGGGCATCACCGTGAAACCGATTGTGACCATTGATGGCAAGCATAGCCTAAATGAAGTGTTGTTCGAAGACGTTGCGGTACCCACGGCAAATCTTATTGGTGAGCAGGATAAGGGGTGGACCTATGCCAAGGCGCTTTTGGCCCATGAGCGCACAGGTATGGCCGAAGTGGCTGACTCTACACGCTCTCTAAATGCGCTAAAGAAGCGCGCCAGTGCCGAGGTGAACGGTGGCCAGGCGATGATCAATGACCCAGTATTTCAGATGCGTCTCTCCGATATTGAAATGGAACTTATGGCGTTGGAGTACACGGAGCTACGCGTGTTTGCTTCTATGGCGGCTGGCGGTATGCCTGGCCCGGAGTCATCGCTGCTAAAAATTAAAGGTACTGAGATCACTCAGGCGATACAACAGCTGCAGCTGCAGCTTGCTGCCTCATACGGCGGTGCGCTGCCAGACGATTTGAATGCGCAGGAGCTTGGTCATGACTTTGCTTTCGAGGCCCGTGGACGATATATGTATGGTCGCGCTGCAACTATCTATGGCGGATCAAATGAAGTGCAGCGCAACGTAATTGCGAAAGCAGTTCTGGGCCTTTAACCGTCCGGTTACAAAAAGATTTTAGGAGTTTATAAAGATGAATTTTGATTTTTCAGAAGAACAGACAATGATCAAAGACAGCGTCTCGCGCTTTGTTCGTGAAGAGTACGATTTTGATACTCGACGTAAAATTATCAATTCGGATGAGGGCATGAGTCGTGAATTCTGGAGCATGTTTGCGGAACTTGGCTGGTTGTCAGTTCCCTTTGCTGAAGAATACGGCGGCTTTGGCGGTGCAGTTGAGGATATCGCGGCTGTAATGGAGGAGATGGGTAAAGGGATTGTGGTTGAGCCCTATGCTTCTACCGTGGTTGTTTTTGGTGGACTGCTGTCGGCATCGACTAATGAAGCGCTTAAATCTGAGGTCATACCGACTATTATCGATGGTAGTTGTTTGGGCTCACTTGCCTCTGTTGAAACTCAGTCGCGCTATGAGATGTGTGATATTGCTACTACGGCAACGGCCTGTGATGGCGGTTACAGTATAAGTGGAGAAAAGACTGTCGTTGCCAATGGCGGTACTGCCAATAGGTTCGTGGTGACGGCGCGTACCAGTGGCGGGCAGTTCGAGCGTAATGGCATCAGTCTGTTTTTGGTCGATGCCTCGACACCGGGTATTGAGGTTAAGAGCTATAAAATGATGGATGGTCAAAGTGCTGCGACAGTGACCTTCAAAGCTGTCGTTGTAGCTGAAAGTCAGTTGCTTAATACCGCAGGTGAGGGCATGGACCTGATTGATCAGGTGATGCCTGAAATACTCATGGGCCTTAGTGCTGAGGCTCTGGGTATTATGGCTACACTGAATACTTTGACTGTAGAGTACACCAAGGTGCGTCAGCAGTTTGACACCCCAATCAGCTCCTTTCAGGCTCTCCAACATCGTATGGTTGATACCTTTATGGCCTGTGAGCAGACTAAGTCAATGCTCTATCGTGGTCTTTGTCAGGCCGGTGAAGACGACCGTGATGCGTTGTTAAAAACCGTCCATGCGCTCAAGGCAACCGTCGCACGCAATGGCCGGTTAGTGGGTGAAGAGGCGATTCAGATTCATGGAGGTATCGGTATGACAGACGAGCTTAATATTGGTCATCTCGTGAAGCGCCTGATGATGATTAACGTAACCTTTGGTGATGGTGACTACCACCAGAAAAAGTTTAACCAGCTGGCTTATTCTTCTTGAGTCTAGCGGTTAGTGCGCTATGTTTTTTTATACTGATAGGTTTTTGGGCTGTGCTATATCTGCTGTCTAGAGACACTTTGGCGCATCTTGATCTGCCCGCGGGACAATTATTTAGCCCGCAGGATGCCGAGTCCAAAGAGGTATCTAAACTGGCCGTTGCCGCCCTTAACAAGCGACTTAGAGCCAGTGCCGTTAATCATGAAAAGCTGCCGTGGAAGGAGCGGGTGTTGGTGTTGCGAGAAACTATGGATAGTTTTTTTGCCGGTGCTGAAATCGTTAGTACTCTGACCGCTGTGGATGCGGGTGGTGTCTTAGCTGAATGGGTCACAGCGCCGGGTGTCGACGGTAGCCGCCGGCTTCTATATATCCATGGTGGCGCTTTTTTTGCGGGCAGTCCGAAAAGCCATCGTGTACTCACCAGTAAACTTTCCGAAATCACCAACAGTGCGGTCCTAGCAATAGATTATCGACTGACCCCAGAGCACAGTCGGATAGCCTGTGTTGATGACTGTCGTGCCAGCTATGACTGGATGCTGAAAAATAGCCCAGAGGGCGTTGATAATTTAGCCCCGACAGCAGTATTTGTCGCTGGAGATTCAGCCGGTGGCAATTTGACGTTATCATTGCTCAACTGGATACGCGACAACCAGCGTCGAGCACCGAATGCCGCCTTGGCACTTTCGCCGGTGACCGATAGCCGTTTTACGAGTCCCAGTATTAGAACTAATCTAGACTCTGACGTGATGCTTAAACCGCTAGCCAAACGCCTGTCTTGGTTGCCCGGATTTTTGTTTAGCCTGGGCGGACGTTACATGTCAGGACGTAGCGCCGCTGATCCGGTGATGTCGCCGCTACTGGCCGATCTTTCGGGCTTGCCCCCAATCCTTGTGCAGTGCAGTGAATGTGAAATTCTGCGTGACGATGGACGTCGCTATGTCAATAAAGCCGTTTTAGCAGGTACCGACGCCAGCTTGCAGCGCTGGGATAATGTGCCCCATGTGTGGCAGATTTTTTATCCGGACCTGCCAGAGGCCGCTGAGGCTTTTGAGGAGATACGGGCCTTTTTCAAACGCCATTCTTAGTCGCCCATGTTGTTGGAAGAAGACTATTCTGCTGTATGTGTTGACTGAGTATCACTGCAGAACAGGTTTTCTTACGCGGGTTCCCGTCGCTAATGATTCAGTCGTAAATTTGCACTTTATAACAATCTAGTCTATTTCTTTAACCTATTTATCGAAAATATTATCGATATTAATCGCGCACTGCGGAGCCGCGCTTCTTTAGATCGGTCATCGTTTGTTGAGGGCTTGGATATGAACCAACGCATGATGTCAGTCTTGGCGGCAGATTTATCTCTGCTGTCAGGTTGCGGCGATAGTGGCAATCAGAGCACGCCTCTACATTCAATGCTTGAGTCAGTTGCGGTGAGCAGAAAAGTCGACAACATAGAGCCCTATGGTGATGGTAGCCCGAATGAAATTACCACCTATACCTACAACGCACAGGGTGATCCCCTAACCTTAAATTACGATATCAATGCTGACGGTAAAGTCGATCGTAGATATACCTGCAGCTATGGCCCCGAAGGTAATCTGTTGGCAGAGAGCTATGACACCGATGCTGACGGGACAGCTGATCGCATCTATACCTATAGTTATGATGAGAGTGGCCGATTGCTAACTGGCACTCGCGACACCGACGGCGATGGATCAGCGAATGAAATTTCTCAATACAACCGAGATAGTAACGGAGTTTTAATGAGCCAGAGCTGTGACGATGACGCTGATGGAAAAACTGACAGAATCGTCGAACTAGGGCACTGTGGATACCTCTAATTAGCTATTCTTATTTGATTTTGGCTTGCGCAGCATGAGCGCAGGTGTGCCATCTCTATAGGCGATAAAAACAGGATCTGCCCCCCATCGCTTTTCCGCGAGCGCTTCAAGTAGCGGTATACCGCTGACCCGAGTTAAAAGAAGATAGACAAACGCCGGTGACACCATGGTAGCCAGTTGCCAACCCGCTAGCACTGGCAGGGCAACGAGTGAGAGTCCGAGCCACAATGTTATCTCACCAAAATAGTTGGGATGTCTAGACCAAGCCCACAGCCCCGTAGTAATAAAACGCCCCTGGTTTTCCGGGATACGTCTGAAAAGCGACTTTTGTCTGTCCGCGATCACCTCAATACCCATACCAAACACCCAAAGGCCTATACCCAAATAGGCGATAGGGCCGAGAGGCAAAGAAGTGCCTGATGTGATCGCAGCTAATCCTGCGGCCATCGTTGCCAACACCCAAAGTCCCCCGAGAGTCCAGGTCATCAGAAACCATAGGAACTTTGTTTTCATAATATTGAAGCGCGTATCCTTACCATCTTTTTTGATTCGCAAAAATAGAAAAGATCCTAGGCGCAATGCCCACACCACTATCATTACGCAGATAATAAGGTCTCGAAGATCTAGCTCGGGATTTAGCAACACCACAGCAGCAACGGTACTGATATAAGAGATTGACCCAGTCAAATCAAAATAGTGGTCTGTTTTAAATGCGAAAGAGGGCAGAAAAATAGTCCAATGCAGTCCAAAACCGATGAGTCCACAGACTACAAACAACGGCAACCCAGCGACTTCAATACTGCCATGGCTACCAGCTATTAGGATCAAACCGCCAATAATAAGAGCGATACCAATACCAACGATACTTTGAGTTTTTTTCATTTTTTTGTACTCGTGCTGAATTACGCTGCGTTCGACAGTCTATACGTATGGAGGGAAAGACTAGATCGGTGAGCATTAGTTTGGGCTCATCAAGGATTATATTTGACGCAAATAACCGCTGCTCAACTGGCAGCACTTTAACCATGGTGAGTCGCTATGGCAATGGCAATGGCTAAGGCTATTACACGTTCTAATCTCCCGTGCCTGCGCAGTGATACTAAAAAGCCTCCATCAGCTGGTTGGGGTTCTGGTTGTCGCAGCCTCCGCCGCCAAGATTTGCATAGCGCTCTGGATCCCAGAAGTCGGCGCTGTGATAGGAAATCAAGAAAGTCTCGATATACAGCTTGCAGCGCACTAGTTGATCGGTAATTTTTTTGTCGCCTTCGATTTGTTGTGTTAAGTCTTCCCTGCTGGGGGCAAAGTTTTCCATACGCCAGCCGCCCCCGTCTGGGCTGTCAAAGATCATGGTTTCGCTACCGGTCCAAGTTACCCATTCCGGTTGCTGATAGTAGCGGCCTCTGCCCGGAGAACCGGTATGGGCGAAATGGCCCCAGTAATTCATCATGGCTTTGGAGAGTTCTGCACGGCCAACAGCGCTGTCTTCACCATACAAAAAAGGCAGCTGCAGACCGCCGACGAAGTCTCTAAAGATAAACCCTATCTCGAGCCCGTGGCCCGCACCGACCAGAGAGGGGAAATCGACAATCCAGCCTGAGGGCGACTCATCCCAATCAAATCTGTAGGTATAAATCCCTGGTCGGCCAGTCAAATTGCCCTGTGATATCTGCGAGGACCGCATAGCATTGGCCGGCTCTGTCACCCCGAGAATGTGCCAGCGTGCGGAATAATAGCCGGCAAAGCGCTCGTATTTCTCCTTATTAATAATGCTGGGATAGATCCCTAGTTGTTGTTTTACAAAGTGTGGGTCTCTAGCCATAAACGATTTTTCTTCATCGCGGTTGGCGCCAATAATCATGGGTATGGGATTGTATTCGTCGACATTGCCAAATATGTCTGTCAGGGGTTTGTCGGGAAGTACATAGCCGTCGCGCAACAGCTGTGGGACCTGCACCGCTTTTGAGTCATCCGTATTTTGGTGGGCGCTAGCGATCAAACTGACGGCAGATTGTCGGTAAAGAAGGGCAGCGATGGCCTCGTCTGCCATGATACTGAGATCATCTTTGGCCTCTTGTCTGTCGAGGGATATACCTTGATTGATCAGAAGTCGCACGAGTAATTCATTGGAACCAGCCGGCGATCCGGGAGACTTATCGTTGACATAGTTTTCAGCGCTAGCGAGAGATTCTGTCCGTACCGAGCCACTCTGCGTAATGGCTTTGTGAAAAAGTCCCCTGGCCAATGGCGATGCAACCAGAGCAAAGATATTGCGGCCACCAGCGGATTCGCCAAATAATGTCACATTACTAGCGTCGCCGCCAAACGCATGGATGTTACTCTTTATCCAGTTTAAGGCCGCGATAATGTCCAGTAAGCCATAGTTTCCGGAGGCGTCCGATGGGTTGGCTGCGGTGTTTCGAATAGATTTATGTGTAAAGGAACCTAGAAGACCGAGGCGATAGTTAACGGACACAAAAATGATTTTCTGATCTTCAGCGAGGTTTTGTCCCTGGTAATGGCGTGACGAACCGACACTATTGCCACCGCCATGTATCCAAACCATGACGGGCAGTTTCGCCTCTGTCACACTGGGGTTCGCTGAAAGTCTCTGTGGCGCCCAGACATTCAGCGTCAGGCAGTCTTCGCTTCCGACAATGTCGCCCTTAGTGCCAGATTCCGCCGCAAGAAAGGTCCAGGGTTGTGTGCAGGAAAATCCTGACTCTAAGACAGGTAGCGGATCTTCCCAGTCCTCTATAGGCTGTGGTGCGCGCCAGCGAAACTCTCCCAATGGCGGTGCCGCATAAGGTATGCCGGACCAGCCAAAGGTGTCATTGTGATCAGAGAAACCTACTATCGGGCCATTAATTGTCTGCCTAAGAGTTTCGGGATTAATCTGACGGGCCTCGATAGGAGCGTTACTGACAGTAATGATGCCGGCTGGGATCGTGAGCTTGAACCATATCAGCCCACCGATTAGTGCCGTGACTATGGGCAGGCTCACCTTTAGGTGTTTTGTATTCATAGAGTGCTCAGATTGTATAGTGTATTAATTTGATGCTTTAATTTGCTGTGTCAACAGACGTCAGTCCAGCAATAATCTGGCCAGATGCAGACGGTGATGCTGAGCGTCGCCATATTGATGTTGCACCCACTGCGCACGGCGCAGATACAGCTGTGCATCGCACTCATAGGTGAAACCCATACCGCCGTGAAACTGAATCGCGCGGTCACCGGCAAATAACAGGGCCTCCGTGGCCTGCGTCTTGGCCATGCGGCAGGCAACCTCAGTGTCCGAGTTTATTAGCGATTCGATAGAGCACTGATCTATTAATGTGGCAGCGTGATAGATAAATGACCTCGCCGAATCCATCTGCGTGAGAATCTCTACTGTGGGGTGTTTTAGGGACTGATAGGCACCGATTAGACGACCAAACTGAACACGACTGGTCAGGTATGCGACGATGCAATCCAGCGTCGCTGCGCAGGTACCGGTGGCCTCGGCGGCAGTAAGCAGTGCACCAATCAGTTTGATATCATTAAGCGCCAAGGGATTGAGCATAATAGCAGCCGAGCTGATGGTGACCCCTGTAAAATCTACCTTGGCGGCACGCTTGGTTTCATCAATTAATATTTTCTTGCTGATAGCGCCATCGGGTAGCTGGTTGGCCTCAACAATTACTAAGACTGGGCGTTGATCAAAGCGTGCAGAGACAATAAAAAAATCTGCCTGCCCCGCATCGGCTACTAACTGCTTGGCGCCACTAAGGCGCAGTTCACCGCTACCCGAGGCCACTACATCGAGAGTGCAGGTGCTGATGGTTGCACCCCAATCTTCGTTATCTAACAGCGCCATACTGCCTATGCTGCCATTGACGATCGCGGGCAACCATTTGGCCTGTTGCTCAGCTGAGCCCCCGCGCAGAATTGCCTGCGCAGCAATGCTGGTTGATATGAATGGCGTAGCCAACAGATGACGGCCCATTGATTCAACCAGGGGTACGATAGACCCTAGCCCCAGCTCTGAACCGCCAAACGACTCCGGTACGGCAATTCCAGTCCAACCCAGAGCGACCATTTGCTCCCAGACCTCAGCGTCGAACCCGGTCTCAGATCCGAGTAGGCTTCGAACGGCGCTAATGTCAGACTTATCGCGACAAAACTCTTTAGCACTATCTAAAATCATGGCCTGTTCGTCACTAAAGGATATTGCGAGATTGCTATTTCTAGTCACAGTAGCTCTCCTTAATCTTTGGGCAGGCCGAGTACATGTTCGCCAATAATATTGGCCTGCACCTGACTGGTTCCGCCACCAATGGTGGTAGAAAAGTTATTGAAGTAGGCACGCTGCCAAAATCCACCATCCACCGCATCCTCGTCACCCACATACAGCGACGCCTGGGTCCCCTGTAACGTCAGCGCATATTGACGCATGCGCCGAAAGAACTCGGTGCCGCGCAGCTTGCCTGACAGCTGAAGTGAGTTGGGATAGTCGGCGCATAGAGCCGGAATTCCGATCCGTTTCTCACTGAGGTGGAGTGCCTTTTCTTCGATTAGAAACTTGACTAAATTATCTCTGGTGACAGGGTCTTTAAGTAGAGGCTGTCCTTCACGTTCAACGTCATTAGCCATCTCCAACAGGTCATTCATAACGATAGAGATAATCGATGCGCCACCAGCAGCACCGGCTTCCGCGCCGCGTTCATACTGCAGAGTACGCATGGCAATACGCCAACCCTGGCCTTCGTCGCCCATAAGGCAGTCGGCAGGTATTCGCGCGTCGGAAAAAAATGTTTCAGTAAAGCCGTATTCACCGGTGAGTTTTTTAATCGGCTGAGTGCTAATACCTGCGGCATCCATGGGCGCTAAGAAAAATGACAGACCATTGTATTTGCGTTCTGTTTTGGCCTCTGTACGAGCCAGCAGGATCATATATTTAGCGTAATTACCCATGGTCGTCCAGATTTTACTGCCGTTGATGATGTATTCGTTGTCATCACGCTCAGCTCGCGTTTGAATACTGCCTAGATCAGAACCATGGTTTGGCTCAGAGAATCCTTGGCACCATATATCGTCGGCGCTAAGAATACCTTTGAGGTATTTCTCTTTCTCACAGTCGGACCCAATGTCCAAAATCAGCGGACCAGCCCAACCTAGGCCAATCACGTTAAAACAGATCGGAACCCTCAGACGCTTCATTTCTTCGTCGGCAATACTCTGAAACAGAGGTGCCATACCCTGACCACCATACTTTTGCGGCCAAGCCATACCCAGATATCCGGCGGTCCATACTCTGTGTTGCCATTCGCGCAGAAAGTCGAGCACCTGTTCTGTGCCGACTTCCATGAATGTTTGCGGGAGCAAAAATCCGGGATCTGCTGGTCTGTTATGCTCAAGCCAGGCGATTACGTCGGCGCGGAACTCAGTCAGCTCGGCTTCGGTAATGGGGGTCGAAAACTGGTTCTGTATGGCCATAGGTTCTTCCTATTTTACGTGTAGTTACCCTAGCCTGATCGGTTGCTGTGATCTTATTAATCGGCGCCATCTAACTGCCATTTGGTGCCAACTCTGTAATCTCCGGCAATGCTCGAGGCGTCACGGCTGTGAGATAGGGTGGTGCGACTATCGGCATCTAATGACTAAAAACTCTGAAGGCTAACCGCAGTACTCATTCCACAATATATTGATAAATGATTTTAATACCTTACACGCGACACCTATTTACGTCATTCGATATGTCATTAGACCAAACAGCCCTGCAGGGTTTCCAAGTATGGGGGAGTACAGGCCGACACCGCAACTATTCTCTCGATATGGGTCTCAATTCAGCACTACTACCTTTGCATTATTCGGGGCTTACAAGTCTGTTTATCTAACCTGCGTCGGTCATTCATGGAGATTACCGTGAATAATTAAAATAGGCAGTTCTAATTTTAAGTGCCTATACTAGGACCAATTAGCATTAATATTACAATTATCAGAATAAGGGTTTGCTTTAATGAATGACGTCACCTCGACTAACGCTTCAAACGCTTCAGGGGGAACCAATGAAGCCACTATTTTAGGGCATCCGCGGGGCCTGATAGTCCTCTTTCTGACCGAGATGTGGGAGCGCTTTTCCTTCTATGGTATGCGCGGTCTGCTAATAGTTTATCTAACCCAGCATTTTCTTTTCTCTGACGAAAAGTCTAGCCTGATTTACGGTGCTTACACCGCTCTGGTGTATGTTATGACGATAGTCGGGGGCTCGTTAGCTGATCGCTACCTAGGGGCCAGGAAAGCGGTCACATTTGGCGCTATATTACTCACACTAGGCCACTTTGGCATGACCTTTGAGGGCGAGGGATCCAAGCAGCTGGTGCGCTATGGTGACAGCCAATATGAGATCACCTTGGACGCTCGAGGTGGCGATGCTCGCCAGCTAATCATTACTGACCTAGGGACGTCCTATATCAATTTTACTGAGAGCAGCATGGATGTGGCCGAGCCGGCGGCGGTAGGGCTTCCGGGCAGCATTCCCCGCGATGAATTGACGATGACAGTGGAGCGCGAAGCGTTATATCTTAATATACTGTATCTGTCATTGGCGTTACTGATCGCGGGTGTTGG